>Ga0334884_1003325_pt1 | contig 18349 bp, 15 predicted proteins | sample GraSluR1_MG_7_FD_207215 | JGI IMG/M metagenome (GOLD analysis project Ga0334884, IMG submission 207215) | Sludge microbial communities from methane-producing bioreactor in Wageningen University, Netherlands - Granular Sludge_12_05 R1 | ecosystem: Engineered > Bioreactor > Anaerobic >...
CTGTTGGCTTGTTGGAGCCAATTGTCATCATAGTGATGGGAGTCTTTGTCGGCTTTTTGGTAATGGCCATATTATTACCCATTTTGAATATGAGTACCAGTCTGGCATAGTTGTAGACGCACTACCCACACGTAGTTGGAGACTGTTATCGGTCTTCTCTATTAATAACGCTTACAGGAGATAGTAATCATGCGGAACCTTAAAATACAAAGTCATAATGAAACGGATGCCAGGGCAAGGTTATTGCGTCAACGGCGTCGTTCCAATGCGGCGGGTTTCACCCTTATTGAATTGATGGTAGTTATTTCCATCATTGCTATTTTAGCGACAATCGTTGGTTATAATGTTCTGGTTTCTGTGGATGAAGGCAATGTTGCGGCAGCCAAAGCCCAGATCAAGCAATTGGAGAATGCATTGTTGCAATACCGGCTCAAAAATCGTCGCTTTCCAGACACACTGGAGCAGTTGATTAATAATGCCAATGGCATTAATTACCTTAATGCGAGCAGGATTCCCCCTGACCCCTGGGGAAATCCCTATGTATACAATCTGGAAGGTTCCAGATATACCATCGTTTCATATGGTGCAAATGGGCAACCTGGTGGTGAAGGGTATGACTCGGACATTCGCAGTGACGATATGGATTAGTGGTCACTGATATTCCTGTGTTGCTCTCGTATTTGCACGCGGCAATGCTGCGTGGGATTGTGTGGACCAGATGAAGTCACGGTACTTTAAAAAAAGAAAATCAACACATGCCGGATTTACCCTGATTGAATTGACAATTGTTATATTCATAATCGGGATAATATCTGCTATCGCATTTCCTCAAATACTTCCGGCCATTGTTTTCAGCAGATTGGAAGGGGAGGCACGGCATCTTTCCGCATATGGTCGCCAGGTTTTGGCAGAAGCTACCATGAGGAGAGAGCGCCACGTCGTCATGATCGACTTGGACAATCAGGAATATTATGTCGTTCGTTGGGAAGTACAAACAGGTTTGGGTGATGATGGGGAAGACTCTGATGAATTGGCCCGTTTCAATCAATTTAGACGCGCATCAGGTTTAGGGCGTGATGAACTGATGGAATCTTTGAATTCAGGGCGTCTGGGTGCGCAAGGGGGTCAATTGACAGGTTTGGGCCAGGAATATGATGATGAACTTGCCAACCAACAGATGTCAGACCGCTTTGCGCTCTTTGCTCGCCAGGCGACTCTGGAACGAGCAAAGAATGTTGAAATTGAAGGGGGAATACTGGATGAAATCGGCCCGCTTTTTGGTGAGGAAGATCAATTTCGTTTGGACGACAGTTCAGAGCCAGTAGCAGTAGAAGTGGACTTGCCTACAGTGGGGCATGTACGGATGCGGGACGAAATCCGGTTGTCTCAGGTGGTTGTCGATGGTTTAGCTTTCAATGATGGACTTGTTGAGTTGGAAGTTACCTCGTTGGGCTTCATGGAAAAGACGGTATTTTATTTACAGGATGATGAAGACCGATTTTATACTGTTGTCTGGGACCCTGTGCTGGCAACTACCCGTTTTTATGATGGTCGGCGTGAAATTGAATGAATACATGCTCGAAAAAATACCTCCGTGACAACGGATTTACACTCATTGAAGTGCTGGCAGCGGTGGCCATTCTCGCTCTGGCAGTATTTATTTTGCTGGATGCACATTATGGTGCTTTAAGTCTGCACATTCAAATGGATGAGGCCATGGTTGATGCCCAACTCATGGAGAGCTTACTGGCCATTGTTGAAATCGAAGTTTTTAACGGTAATATGAGTGGCAATGGTGACTTTGGTGATCGTTATCATGAATACAGTTGGACCTATGAAGCCTATCAGACAGGGGCTTATGATGAGGTATTGTTGTATACTGTCACGGTGACTTTGTATCGTCCCGGTATGGAACGATCTCTTGAATTCCTTGTGTATAACACGGGCATTGAAGGGACAGTATGATGTTAATCACGCCAACCATACAACGTACTATGGGCAAGTATAACCAGGCCGGTTTTACGATTCTTGAACTCATGGTGGCCATTAGCGTGCTAATTATAATGGTAGGAATCATATATGGGAGTTTCTCTTCGGTTACAGACTCCATGATGCTCGCCCGGGACAACGCGGAACGACTGCGTTATAAGCAATATATAAAAGATCACTTAAAACGTCATTTTGAAGCAATTTATGTCGATTCCGGGTGTGTGCGACCAGAATATCAATTTTTGGGAGAAGAGGACACAAGCCAGTTTGGACCTGCTGATTTTGTTCAGTTTTGTACTTCATTGCCCTTGTCTGGACCGTACGCGCTGCCTGGTCTGCGTAAAGTAGTGCATTATGCTGTTGGAGATGCGGCAGAACTGGGTGGCGATTGGCTTGCGCCAGCTGAAGGAGATACTTCCTATGTCTATTTGCGAATTTATGAGGAGCCGCTTGTAATCGCTACAGAACAATTGGAAATTACGGCTGATGAAGCGCCAGAAAGTTTGGTGGTGGAAAGATTTATTCCGATTCAAACTTTTAAAGTTGCGTATTATGATGGCTTGAATGATACTTGGTATGATGCTTGGGATTCTCTTGAGGAAGGTCGGTTACCCTGGGCGGTACGTATACGGGTGAATTTGCCTCGTACGGAAGCCGAGTTGAATGCTGACTGGCTATCCGGTATTGATCCACTGGAGCATCCTGATTTGGACATGACCATCACACTGCCGGCTGGTATGGGGGTGGTAGGGCCTTTTGATGACATGAATCATCATACATCATATGACGCTATATCAGGGGCAACTTGATGATGCAATATAGCCGGGCAGATAAACATGCTGTGACCCGCATGAATAGGGCTTCATGCAGGCGACATGCCAATAATGACGGTGTTGCACTGATCTTGGCACTTCTTTTTATCGTTTTATTGAGTGTTCTGGTCATAGAGTTCAGCTACGAATCTCGTGTCGATGGAACATTAATAGTCAATCATACAATCGAGTTGGAATCTTATCTAGCTGCACGGTCTGCTGTGGCCAATGGTATTGCTCTGTTGGCGGAATCTCAATTGCCAGATGATCAGTATCCAGGTACCAATTTTGACAGTGTAATGGACTCGGTACCCTGGTTTGGCGCGCAACCTTTTGAGCCTTTAAATGACGCTTTGATGCGAACGACCATTGCGGATGAATACGGCAAGATAAATTTGAATGCGCTATTTGATAATTCGCAATATCCACCTGTGGAGCGCGAATCTCTCATTCAGGCTTTACGAGACTTTTTTTATTATCGGAACCCGGATATTGAAGACCCTGTCGATGCAATACTCGATTGGCTGGATTATGGGGAAGATGAACAAATTCGTCCAGAAGGTGCTGAAACAGAGTATTATCAGAAGGCAAAGATTCCTTATCTGGCAAAGAATGGCCCTATGGATTCTGTAGAAGAGTTATTACTGATACGTGGTATCACACCGGAAGTATATTACGGTAATCCAGAAGAAGAAGAAGAAGAGCTACCACTTTCTGAGTTTTTGACAGTTCATGGAGACTGGACAGGGCGCATTAATGTTAACACAGCCCTACCTGAAGTATTGGCAGCGGTGATAGGTGTACATACCGGGAATCCAATGGATTTGGATATTGCGGAAGAGATATATACCATTGCCCGTACGGAAGCGCCTTATACAGAAGTTGCACAGCTGAATAGCTTTCTTGGCTTGGGACAGCAACAACCTCAGCCGCCGCAAGAAGGAGAAAATGTGGTTGGTGCGGAGCAATTTTTGACCGTCGGCAGCAATGTTTTTCGAATTTTTGGTGATGGGATGGTAGACGACATCCTGGTGCGCATTGAAGCTTATGTATGGCGTACTCCTTGGGACTTGACGGATTTGGAGAGTACTGCTGCCGGTATGATTATTATATTTCCGGAAGAAGCGTTCCGTATTATTGATTGGTCGGTTATTCGATGAATTGTAATGTCGGTTATAAAAACACATTGTGTGTCGTTCAACAGGGCATTCAGTAATTGACTGACTGGCACAGGAGTACAAAATGAACTTAATGTCAAAAGTAGCCGCAATAGAACTGATAGAAGATTCAGTTCATGTGGTTGTTGTAAAGACCGGAACAGGACAACCAGAAATACTGGAATCACATCGCGCGACTGCTTCTTATGAAAATGAAGAAGAACGATTTGAAGCACGCGTTGCAATGTTGCGAACGGTGACAGAAAATATTAAGAATAAGCCAACAGCTTGGGTGCTGTGTGTTTCTTCCGCTAATGCAGTCGTACGCAATCTTCTGATTCCATTTAAAGGGCGAAAACGTGTCGCAACAGCCGTTCCTTTTGAATTGGAACCTTACTTGGCATTTCCGCTGGAAGAATTATTGCTTGATTACACTGTAATACGGGAAGTTGAAGGACAAACCGAGATACTGGCGGCTGGAATACGCAGGGACCACTTGAATGTGACTCTGGCGCTGATGGCGGCAGCAGATATTCCAATAGACGGTGTCTCTTTGGATGCCTTGGGTCTGACCAATGTATGGATGTCGAGTCACAAGCAGATCAAGGGATTGAACATTGTTTTGCATGTGCGTAAAAATGTAGTTTTAATTGTAATCAGTTACCAGAAACGTATTGCATCATTTCGTGCCATTCCAATTAATGCTGAGGCCATACAAGAAAATCCCGCAACATTGGTTCGTGAGGTTCAAAACACCATTCGTGCATTCAGTACCCGATGGCGGGACAGTGCTGATAAGGCATTCAAGAATGACAGCAGTGCTGATAATTTATTATTCAGTGAATTAACAATAACTGGCTTGACAGAAGATGCTGAATTTACCGAGTTGTTTTCCAGGCTTGTGCAAATGCCAGTGAAAATGGAACAGTATCTGGGGAACTTTAAAAGCGATGTACCGTTGGAGGTCTTCGAAGAAGGCGTGGGCAATGTCTGGGAACCTATTGTGGGCACCACGTTGGGTGCAACAGGTAGTGGGATTTCATTAAATTTTTTGGAATCTGGCCAGGATTGGACCCGAATGTTGCGTGGCAGCATAACCCACTTAATGTTTGCGTCGTGTCTGGCATTGCTTGTTTTAGTCGGTTGGATGGTATATTACGTAAAAGGCGCAGAAAAGCATAAGTCTGCCGCAACAGAACTACGAAGTGAAATAAACCAATTGATGAATGAAATTGAACACTTGGAAAGCCAAGGTCTGCCAGGTGTACAGACAGCTTTATTTGGTGACCCACCTATTCTGGATTTGATGGTAGAAATAAGCAGGTTGATGCCGGGTAATCGGGTGGAAATTGTTGACCTGCGTATGGCACCCATGGAAGCACGCAGTCCCTGGATCACAATACAAGGGCAGGCACGCAGTGTCGATGCATTTAATGAGGTATTTACCGCACTTCAGCGTTCTGATTTCTTTCGGGTTGATCCAAATCCTGATCTGACTATCCAGGGAGAAGTAACAAGCTTTACTGTGCGGCTGTTTCGCAAAAATGAGGTAGACCATGAAAGAACTTAATCTTGAATCTGGAGAACGATTGGGGTTGATCTTCGGATCGTTAACCCTATTCATGGTTTTAGTATTGTTGCTGTATATTCCATCAGGGCCGCGCAAACAGTATGAACTGGCACGGCAAGAATTAAATAGTGCGCACGTGGAATTACGTAATGCTAAATTGATTAAATTGTCGGAAGAGCAACGGCTGCTTCAACAAGAACAATTGATGGAACGGTTGGAAAATCGTGATGCCGGGTTTGATTTTATGGCATTTATAGACCGGCGGGTACGTGATGCTGATTTGGTTTCTCGGGCGCAATTGTCATACCTGCCTCGAGCAAGAAACACACCTGACAATCAACCTATGGTACAATTGCGGCTGGAAGGGGTTGCATTGACCGAGTTAATTGACTTCTTGTATGCAGTATATGACAGTAAAAATTTGGTTGCAATGCATCGTATGGAAGTAAAACCGGCTGCAAATAACCTTGGATTATCTTGTGTGTTAATCTTGGTTACGATAACGCAAACATAAGATTTTCGCTGGTCAACCATTGATATTGATATGATTAAATTGGTGTATAGACTGTATTAAATCACAGCCATTTTATAAAAAGTTTGACTTTAGCGATGTTTTGGGTCAAAATGTGAGAATAGATAACATCGTCCCCATTGTAGTCTACTGACTGGAAAACGTTGTAGACTACAAAGCAACGTAGTTTGGTAACATTATTTTGTGCCAAACTGGTAAACAGACAAGCGTTGTCAGGTTTAGATTAATATGTAGCGTTATTTTAAATATATACCCCAAAAAATGGAAAAAGTTCCATGAAATGGGAGTATTGTTGACATAATTTATTGTAAGTCTTTTATTTTCAGCAATTGGTAGCATATTTCACATTGACAAGCCAGTGCTTCTCTGGTAAAGTTTAGGTGCATGCCAACGTTGTAAGGTAACACCATGACAAAGACGTATTCACGCTTCGGACAGCGCCTGGTTGAGCGGGGTATTATTACCCAACAACAATTAGATGAGGCTATCCAGAAGCAACAAACCAGTATGAGCCACCGTAAGCTGGGTGAAGTGTTGTTGCGGATGAATTTCATCAGCAAGAGTCACATTACTGAAGGACTTGCAGATCAGCTCGACATACCTATAGTTGATTTAACGCAACGTGAAATTCCCGAACGAATACGCGGTTTAATTGATGGTGGTGTTGCTACCCTGTACCGAGTAATCCCCATTGAAGAGCGGGGAAAAACACTGGTACTCGCGACATCTGACCCCACTAATATCAACAATCTGGACAATTTGTCTCGCCTTTTGGACCGCCCAGTAGAGCCGGTAATTGCATCGGGAGATGATATAGCGATTGCCCTTCGAAAATACTACAACCTTCAGGAAAATACGGTAGAATCCATGTTGGACTCTGCCAGCAGCGTCAGCAGCATGAGTTCATTGAGCTCCATGTCGAATATGGGTTCATTGGAAAGCTCCATGGGCAGTGGCAGCATGAGTGCCAGTGAAATCAGCATGGACAGTATTGGTATCAATGATTTAGATACCAAGCAGGCCGCAGGGGGTATTGATGGCATTGATGATGATGATGCTAACAGCCCGGTGATGCGTTATGTTCACCAAATGATTTTGGAGGCCTTTCGGTTACGCGCGAGTGACATTCATGTTGAACCGGGCAAGACCGATGTGAAAGTGCGTTATCGTGTTGATGGAATCATGCAATTGACGCCACCACCACCAAAACGTGCGCAACCTTCCATCATTTCCCGCATCAAGTTGATGTCTGGAATGGATATCTCCGAGCGACGCTTGCCACAAGATGGTCGTATCAAGATGAATGTAGGTGGCAAAATGATTGACCTTCGGGTAAGCGCTCTACCTGCTTCATATGGCGAAAGTGTGGTCATGCGTATTCTGGATAAGGGGGGGTTGATGTTGGGGCTGGGGCAACTTGGCTTCAGCGCGGAAGTGCAGAAAGATTGGGAGCGACTGCTCACCAACGCGACGGGAGTGATTCTTGTTACCGGACCAACAGGCTCCGGGAAAACGACAACGCTGTATGCTTCTCTGCACAACTTGAACAAGCCAGAGCGCAAACTGGTTACAGTTGAAGACCCAGTTGAATATCAGTTGTCCGGGATTAATCAAGTTCAAATAAATCATGATATTGGATGGAATTTCGGTCGTGCATTACGTGCCATTTTCAGACAAGACCCGGATATCGTTATGGTGGGTGAAATTCGTGACGAAGAAACGGCAGAAATTGCAATCAAAGCTGCTTTAACTGGTCACTTGGTGTTTTCTACTTTGCACACGAATGATACTGCCAGTTCATTTATCCGTTTGATTGATATTGGTGTAAAACCATTCCTGGTTGCTTCCGGTGTACGTGCGATACTGGCACAACGGCTGGTGCGCGTGAACTGTACCGTCTGTAAAGAACCTTATGTACCAGAGGAAGTACAAATTGAGCGGTTAGGTTTCCCTGTGGATTTGGACAAGGTGAAGATGTATCATGGTGTTGGTTGTCCGTCTTGCAACGAATTGGGGTATCAGGGACGCTTAGGGGTATATGAACTGCTGCAAACAACCGACCATATCCGTACATTGCTTATGGAAGGGGAATCTTCGACTGAAATACGACGCGCATCACGAATTCAAGGCATGACAACCATGCGTGAAGATGCCTGGTTGAAAGTATTACAAGGCGTCACTACAGTTGAGGAAGTCAATCGTGCTACCCGCGGTGATGAACCATTGAAACATGAAAAAGTGCATGCAAAAGTGCATGCCGCATATGCAGACTAGGAGATTTATTCATTATGGCCTATGAAATGGTAAGTTTGTTGCGGATGTTAATTGACCGTGATGGCTCAGATTTGCACCTGGCAGTAGACGATCCGCCAATAGGTAGAGTGCATGGTTCCTTACAGGAATTCGGTGATAATCCCCTGACGCCAGAAGATACCGAAAGCCTTATGAAAAGTATTGCTTCGGTGGATAATCAGCAAGAACTACAGGAAGTTGGTGGAACTGACTTCGGGTTTGCTTTTGAAGATGTTGCGCGGTTTCGTGTCGCAGTCTTTAAACAGCGCGGTAACGTCGGATTGGTATTGCGTTTAATTCCACGTAAAATTTTGTCGTTTGACGAGTTGGGCCTGCCAAAAACCATTCAAGAAGTCTTGATAAAACCAAGAGGACTGGTGCTTGTTACCGGACCTACAGGTTCTGGTAAATCAACCAGTCTGGCAACCATGATTGATTGGCTGAATATTAATTACGGTCATCATATTATAACTGTAGAAGACCCAATTGAATATTATCACACCCATAAAAAAAGCATTATAACCCAACGCGAAGTTGGTGTGGATGTTCCAACATTCTCTGAGGCATTACGCCGTGCACTGCGTATGGATCCCGATGTAATTCTGGTGGGTGAAATGCGTGACCTGGAAACTATTGAAGCGGCTATTACAGCAGCAGAAACAGGCCACTTGGTGTTTGGGACACTGCATACAACCGGCGCAGTTCGAACGGTAGACCGTATCATTGATGCTTTCCCCACGAACCAACAAGAGCAGATTCGTACCCAGTTGGCGGGTAATCTCATGGCGGTAATTTCGCAAACACTTGTACCTAAAAAAGGTGGTTTTGGGCGAATTGCAGCATTTGAAATCATGATAACTACGGATGCTATACGTAATCTGGTCCGTGAAAATAAATCCTATCGTATCACGTCTGCGATACAAACAGGGCACAAATATGGAATGAACTTGCTGGATGAGCACTTGATGGCTCTTTTCCGCAAAGGTGTTTGTAAGTATGAAGACCTGTTGGACAGAGCTCAGGACCGTGTAGAATTTGAATCTAATGTCCGCGCATTTCGCGCACAATCGGAGGGGCCGCAATCGGCCTGATATAATACTCTATGGCAGTTGCAACAAATCAGCGTAAACAGCGTAATCAAGAACGACAGCTTGGCGATATACTCGTAGAACAAGGTGTCATCAGTCCACTTCAACTGGATGAAGGCCTGCAACGACAGCGACTCACCGGTGACATGCTGGGCCGTGTTCTCGTTTCTATGGGTATGTGCGTTGAGCAAGATATTATTGAAGGGTTGGGAATCCAGGCCGGTATGGAGAAAATTGACCTGGCCAAGGTCAAGATTTCTCAGGACGTAGTGAAAATGATCACGCCTGATGTTGCCCGGTTCTACAATGTAATGCCGGTACGCATAATTGACGATACCCTGATTGTTGCCATGGCCGACCCCCTGAACATCCAGATTCTGGATGATATCGCACACATTGTTAATAAAAAAGTCCGAGGCGCAATCAGCAATCAGGAAGATGTCGTAAAAGCTTGGGAAACTAATTATGCTTTCGACACAGACAGCATTCAGGATATGCTGACTGATTTGCGAGACTTGGTTGGTGATTATGAATTGACAATGGAGGAGATGGGGCTTACCGAGGTTATTGGTGATACCGAAAACTTGGTTGAACTGGCACAGCAACCTGAAGTAATCAAGATAGTCAATTTATGCTTTTTAGAAGCTGTTAGAAAACGTGCCTCAGATATTCACTTTGAAGTGTATGAAGAAACCTTTCGTATTCGACTTCGTATTGATGGTATGTTGACGGAAGCTGTCAGCCCACCGAAAGACATGGCATTAGCGCTTACCTCCCGGATTAAAGTCATCTGTAACATGGACATAGGCGAACGCCGCCTGCCCCAGGATGCCCGTATCGAATTAAAAGTTGGTGAGTCGTTGATTGATATACGTGTTTCCACATTACCTACTTTGTACGGTGAGAGTGTGGTTATGCGTATTCTAGACCGTACCGCTATCAAAATAGAACTGCATTCACTAGGAATGCCAGACAATATTTTAAAAATTATCGATACCGTAATACACAAGCCAAACGGCATTTTGCTGGTAACAGGCCCCACCGGTTCTGGTAAAACAACGACACTGTATGCGTGCCTGAACATACTCAACGCACCGGATGTCAAGATCATTACTACTGAAGACCCGGTGGAGCTGCAAATTGATCGCTTGATTCAGTGCCAGATTCATGAAGATATTGGTTTAACCTTTTCTTCCTGTTTGCGTGCGATATTGCGCCAAGACCCTGACATTATTATGGTAGGTGAGATTCGTGACCTTGATACTGCGGAGATTGCTGTTGAGTCTTCTTTGACGGGTCACTTGGTGTTGAGTACGTTGCACACGAACAGTGCACCTGAAACCATTACACGGTTGTTGGACATGGATGTTGAGCCTTTCCTAATCACAGCATCGTTGGAAGCAGTTCTGGCGCAACGTCTTACCCGTGTTTTGTGCCGTCATTGTCGCGAGGCTTACAGGCCGGACACCGAAGAGATGGAAGCACTCGGGTTACCTAAAAAATGGCAATTGGATGAAAATTTAAAATTCTACCGACCGAAAGGGTGTGCTGCTTGTGATTATCGTGGCTATCGCGGTCGTACCGGTTTATATGAGATGTTGGTGATTGATGAAGGTATCGACGATCTAATCCTGGAGCGTGCGATGGCCTTTGATATTCGTCATTATGCTCGCGCAAATCAGCACATGCGTACTTTGCGTGAAGAGGGTATAATTAAATGTATACAAGGTATTACGAGTACAGAAGAAATATTGTTACATACAGACAAATTTGAGGACCGATAGGAGTTCCGGCCATGCCCAAGTTTGCGTACAAAGCATTAAACAAAGAGGGTAAGCAGATTTTTGGTGTGCTAGCGGCCGACAGTCAGGCCTTAGCTATCAATGATGTGCGTTCTCTCGGACTTTATCCTACCATGGTGCGTGAAGCGTCCAAGCGGGATGAAAAGAAGGCACGTAAAGAAAAGAAGGGGCTTGATGAGTTTTACATTGGAGGTGTTCGGCAAAAGGAAATTGTAGTGATGACCCGTCAGTTGGCCACACTGATTGATGCCGGCCTTCCTCTGTTGCGTAGTTTGAATGTGCTTATAACACAGCTAAAACCTTCCAAGTTGCGCGACATCCTCAAAGAAACTGCGGCTGATATTCAGGGTGGTTCCACCTTTGCCGAAGCTTTGGGAAAGCATCCGAAACAATTCGACCGGCTTTATGTGAACATGGTACGCGCTGGTGAAGTTGGCGGTATGCTTGAAGAAGTGTTGAACCGCCTGGCAGATTTCATGGAGCGCCGTCAACGGTTAAAGCGCAAAGTGATGTCGGCCTTGGTCTACCCGATCGCGGTTATTTTGATTGCGGTAGTTATCGTTGGTTTCCTGCTCATGTATGTAGTCCCGATTTTTGCAGAAATCTTCCAGGAGTTTGGCGGAAAGCTGCCCTGGCCTACCCAGTTCTTGATAGAAGCTGGTGATTTTATGATCTACAAATGGTGGCAATTGTGGGTTGGTTTCTGCAGTGTGATGATCATATTCAAGTTGCTGGGCAAGTCAAAGCACCTGAAGCGTGCATTTGACCGGGTAGTCTTAAAAGTGCCCCTTATTGGCGATTTGATTGTTAAGGTTGGTGTGGCACGCTTTTCACGCACATTGGGAACACTGATCCATTCTGGTGTACCGATTCTGCAAGCATTGCGAATTACCCGTGAAACCATCAGTAACAGCGTCATACAAAATGCGGTTGACAAAGTACATGACAGTATCAAGGAAGGGGAAACCATAGCAGCCCCACTTGATGAAACCAAGGTATTTCCTACTATGGTTGTCAACATGATTGACGTAGGTGAAGAGACTGGTAGTCTGGATCAGATGTTGATGAAAGTGGCAGACATTTACGATGAAGAAGTAGATGCCGCTGTAGATGCCATGTTGTCCTTGTTAGAACCGGCGATCATCATTGTACTGGGTGGTATTGTCGGATTCATTTTGATAGCTTTGTATTTGCCGATATTCACCTTGGGTGATCATATTTCGTAGTAGACATCGCAGGCAGTAGCCCGGCTACTGTCTGCGTTCTTTGGTAATAATGCTAAATTTATGCTTGCGGTGCAGCAAGCAAATTTTCCCGGTATAATGTAGGTAGATTGAATGTAGTCAGCTCCTGACGGCAAGCAGCCATGTTCAGGTAGAAGGATGTTTGTGAAATGACAAAAAATCGTGGCTTTACGCTGGTAGAATTACTTGTGGTCATGGCGATTATAGCTATTCTGTCTGCTATTGTGGTGCCGAATGTGGCAAAGTATATATCACAGGCTCGTGCGAGTCGTGCACATGCGGAAATTTCCAGCATGGAATTGGCAATTACCAGTATGGTCGCTACAGCAGACCGTGCCAGTGTACGTGATTTGTTTGATCTTCGGGAAATAAACCGGTTGTTGACTGAAAACAATTACGTTGATACCGATGGTTTGTCCCAAACCGGGTTTAATGCGCTGCAAAGTTTGTTTACCAGAACTACCTATGCATTGCTGCGTCAGGGACGGGCTACCATAAATGACTATGATACTGAATTGGGAAAATTGTTTCCGACTACGTATGGTGGTGCTGATTTCCCATACACCTCAATATTAAATGCAGATGTTATCCAACGCCTTGGTGCAAGTTATCTACCAGATATTGGGTTTGATCCTTGGGGAGAAAATTTGTATCAGGTTTTTCCAGGACCTTGGGCATTGACACTACCTGCTTTTGAAGCAAACAGTGTGTCGCAATTGTCCGGACCTGAATTAAGCCTGGGTCGCTCTCCCAATGGCCAGGTGACATATCCCATTCCATTCCGTACCTACATTGTGACGCAATCAGAACGAGATCAGTTACCTGGAAACAGACAAGCATCAATGCAACCGGACATCTATACATTGTCGATATATGATCCGGTGCTAGGTTCAGACATCAGTGTAGGTTATCCGGCATCACGCGAGAAAGATGTTTACATATGGTCTTATGGTGCCAATCTTATATCAGGTCAGGCAAACTACAAGGCGGAAACCGATCAAGAATACCGAGCTCAGGAAGAAGAGTACTGGGGTGGTGGTGATGATATAAATAACTGGGATAACAATCGTACCTGGATGCGTTTCTATGGATAATTTTGTATCAGTATATTTTTTCATTGAGTGTTCGCAATGTTCAGGGACATGGAGGTGCTGAACATGTACAGGCGGTATCACAAGCAGGTGCCCCAACCCAAAGGCAAGTATAACAAGGGATTTACCTTGGTGGAATTGCTTGTGGTGTTGACAATAATCGGCGTCATGGCCTCACTGGCCATACCGGGCCTTAGAAGTATGGGCGCTTTCGCGCGTGATGATCTGCAAAGCGGCACCCGTGATCTATATGTGATGATCCGTGCAGCACGCAACCATGCTGTTACTTTCCGTGTGAATACAGCCGTAGTTTATGTGCTGGATAATTATCAATCCCCCAATGTAAATGCAGAGAACACCCAGGTATTAAGCAACGACCAGATAGATAACCGAGAGATACGTGCTGTTGCGGTATTTGTGGAAGCACCACCAGAGCCTGGCAGCACGACATCGGTTTATGTGCCAGTAGACGGAGAATGGGGTGAGTTCAGGGAGTTCCAGGGAAATATGTCCATACTGTTGCAGGACCCGGATGATCCTTCGATTAACTATTACCAATCCGCTCGACCACGATTTGATCTGGCAGATGCCGCAGTTCCAGATGGTAACAGCGAAAATTACAGTATAGCCGTATTGGGGATGGAGAGTATTCAAGCGGAGGTAACCTGGGTAGACAACAATGATGAAATTCAAGTGGGTAATTTGCTATTTCCAGCCCATGTTTTTCGATCCTCTGGTCGCTTGAGCGTCTCGGACAATCGTAAAGAGCGTTATACAATTCATTTTGGTCCATCCAATACGGCACCGTTGGAAGATCGTTTGACGAATCCATACCCGGAAGAAGATGATGTCATTGTGAACCGGCGTATTGCCAATCCTATTCAGATATTTCGTTCTACGGGTCGTGTGCAAATAGCAAATTGATGGTATATTTATTTTATGAGCACACGAGCCACCGACCACACAAGGATGTGTGACGGTGAACGTGCCGGAGACTACAGGACACCAAATGCCTGCGTCTTTGGAAAACCCAGGGCTGGGAGTGAATATTAAGATGAAGCAGCTGTTAAATGCGAAGCCAAACCAGAAACGTGGTAATGCCGGTTTTACTTTGTTGGAAGTGGTAGTTGCCATGACCATTCTTGCCGGTGGGCTTATTGCCATCATGCGTTTTTTCCCAACCGCTATTCAGCAATCCCGTATAGCATCAGAACATACTATCATAGCCGCTGTAGCAAAAACCGAACTTTCACAGGCACGCGCATTAGCTGCTAGTGAACTCTCCCAGGCCCGCAGTGGTGGTATCGGCCTGCCGTTACAGTCTTGGGCTGACCGAAATGCTTCGCGAGACCTGCAAGTGGAAGGTGATGAACGTGCGGCTGTTTTTACTGGTTGGCGGTCTTCTGTGCATCGCGTTCGCGGTGATGTAGATATCTTCCGGATCACATTTTCTGTGCAATTGTTTGATGGTGGAGAAGAAAAATTTGTCACTTATGTCACGGCCCAATGATGGAATCGATGTTATGAATTACATACAAAAAAAAGTAAATCAGGTAGCCAGCCATCTCTGGTGTGACACAACAACGTTTTCATCAGCCAAGGGCATGCCATCGAGAAAAATCTTGAATGGCACATTGAATGGCACATTGAATGGCACATTGAATGGCACATTGAATAGCACATTGGGTGTCACATTGGTGGAACTCTTGGTTGCTACGACCATTTTCTTAACTTTAATGTCCAGTTTGGTGTTATTGTTTTCTGGTACGGTGCGCACGATGCGCACGGCGAATTTGAGTATGGAGGTGCATGAGACAGGTCGTGCGGCATTTGAAGTGCTTGAGCGCGATATCTATGCCGGTTTTGCTTCCCGGGAAAAAGGTCTGGAAACCAGTTTTTATGGTGCTCCTTTCGGTTTTATGTTTGTTGGTTCCGATGAACTCGGGCGTCTCGGACGTATTTCGTATGTATTGCATCCGGATGCCGAGAGTGAGGTGTTTGATTCCGTACTGACGGAACCCTGGGCAATCGTGATGAACCGAGTACGGGCGCAAGCTGCGCAGTTTGCGATTGAAAATGGCTTTACACCAGATGAATTTGTGCGTGGTGTAGAGGCTGTTTTTATTGATTCCTATCCTATTCCTGTCGCTGGCACGGAGCCTATCATGGAGCCGGTTGAGTTTCAGGTTAGAATTGAGACATGGAGTCTCGTGCGCTATGAAGAAGACCTGGACGATATTAATACGTATTTTTTGCCTGGCACCAATGAAATGTGGCCCTATATCGATCCGCTAGACCCCGGGCGTGATCGTGATTCCGGTCTGGAGTCGACGGACTTTTTATATAGCGAACTGGCAACAGCAGCGAATATGTTGCGCAATGCGACCGGGCTGCCATCCAATGCTTTCCGGGTGCTGCGGCCTGCAATGACAGAGCAGGTCGTCACGGCAAAAAGTCGTGAGCTGTGGTTGCGTATACTCAGTGGTGAAAATATGGGCACAGCACCATTTTGGGATTACGATCCTCCCAGACAGTTCAACCCGGCTCGCCCCAATGTCAATGAATATATATTGGCCGAAGGTATTGTGCGGCGGATGGTATTGTTGAATCCGGGTACTGGTGTACCACTCCAGATGGCTGCGGGTGTACCGATGGATGCGTTTAATATGAATGGCATTTTTCGCTATGGCTTTGTGGATGTTACCGGTGAACAGCGTAATCTAACGCCCTATTTCAATGATGTACGCAATATTCGTACTATGAATCATGGGTTCAACTTTGTACCACCACCCTATGATCCATTCGTGAATACATCCTTTACTGTACCCGGTACGAATTACGAATTATTGCTGCGTGAATATGGGGATAATGTGCCAATGGCAGAATTGGAACTATTTGATGAGGAATTGGCAATTCAGTTTTCGCAAGCACGTACAGTGAGCCATCTGGTTGGGAATCCACTTCAGGCAAGAATGCCCGCGTTGGTCGAAGTAGAGTTTTATCTGGCACGTGAACGTGTCGGTAGTGCATCCCAGGCAGATTTTCGCCGTTTGTTTAGTCGTGTTATTGAAGTACCAACAGGTACTGGGCGTGATTTGCCCATGAATATCATTCCTAAACCTGGTGTGAGTTAGAGAAGAGAGCATTTATTTCCCCGATACTGAGTACATTGTATAGATGAGCTTCCGGGAATTCAGGAGAGACCCGGGCAAAGGTTTGTTTAGTTTATACATAGCGCAGGGTATAACCTGACCGGGGAAGGAGCCGTCGGAAACGGCGAGAGGTAGCAAGTATGTGTCGTAGGCACTTGTATCGGAATCAACAGGGCGCGGCCCTGATCTTGGTGATGGGCATTCTTACTGTACTATTGGCATTGGGCTTGACTTTTTTCACGCTGACGCGCGAGGAAATTCGGGTTGCCACCAATGTAACCAACATTGTTCGTAGTGAAATGCTGGCTGACGGCGCCATTGCCATGGCTATGTGGCAATTGAACCAGGATTTTCAACAACACCCGAATTACACTTCAACGGATCATGCTTGGCGTACCTTTTTTAATGGAGCCTGGGCCGTTGGCAAGCCCTGGGCCTGGCGTTTTACCGATCAGCCTTTCTGGAACCAGGGTACTGCACTGTTTGATATGAGCCAGATGCCCTTCATTGAATTCGAGGATGGTTACAATGAACGGTTGTATCAGGGGCCACGCACCCGCAACTGGTTGTACATTCCACGCATGAATCTCAATAACGCGGATGTGCATATCATCTATGCACCAGCAGGAACATTCGACATTCCCAACCCACCCTCCAATTTCCAATGGGTTGCTTATGACGAAGCCAATTCCGCACAGACCCCTTTTGTGATACCCGAATTGTTTGGTGGAACCCCTTTGCTTACGGGCGGACTGCCTTTACTGGATGAACAGGGCAACCAACGCAGCAGCGCTTACCCCAAGGAGATTGTTGCGACCTGGGCCGATGTGGACAGTACCGGCGATGGTTTTCGCGATGCCATGTGGTTCCCGATACCAGGGGATGTCTTTTTGTCGGGTGACGGGGTTGACAATGATCTGAGTGGCGAATTCGACGACAAAGAAAACGAGATAGGTATTTTTGCGTATTTTGGTAATTCAAGTGGCATGCCGAATCAGAATATACAGACCCTTAATGACATTATCGATAATGAGCAACTGCGCAACGAAATTGCTGATTTTAAAGTTTACCTGACAGCACCCCTCCCAGGCATTCGTATTCCATTGGACATTACTGGAAACGGTGTTCCGAATGATCTTGTGGATGTCGACGGCAATCTGGAACCCGTATACATTGTTCTCCCGGACGAAGTGTGGGTGCAGATACATCCCGTATTGGCAGATGTTATTGCCCAAGGGTTTACCGCGCATCCCGCAGGTGCATTGCGTGATGAAGGTGGTTTCAATTATATCGTGTTGACCGCAGCCGATGTGGATACCATTGACAATGATAACGACATGTTTGTCAATAACTATTATGCGTATGCATATGTCGGCCCCAATTTGCCTGACTGGTTACCAGCAGAAGAATGGTCAGATAATGATAAAGTCCGATTCAATGGCGCACTTGATGCTTCTTTCACGGACATCAATATCGATGCAACCATGGAGCGTAGCAATTTTTCATTTATCAGCGCAACGGGCTTCAATGTGAATGCTGGCCAATTGGCCAACGTAGTTGCTGATGTTGGAGACGGCACGGAACTACTGAACCGCATCCGGATAACGCATTCCGGTGAAC
>Ga0334884_1003334_pt1 | contig 18322 bp, 18 predicted proteins | sample GraSluR1_MG_7_FD_207215 | JGI IMG/M metagenome (GOLD analysis project Ga0334884, IMG submission 207215) | Sludge microbial communities from methane-producing bioreactor in Wageningen University, Netherlands - Granular Sludge_12_05 R1 | ecosystem: Engineered > Bioreactor > Anaerobic >...
CGATACGGTGGTCTGTGATCCGGTTCTGGGAGAAGTTATAGGTCCGGATGCGCTCGGATCTGTCGCCGGTACCTATCTGGCCCCGTCTCTCCGACGCCAGTTCATCGTTCTGCTTCTGGAGCTGTGCGTCGTAAAGCTTCGCCCTCAGGTAGGCCATGGCCTTGACCCTGTTCTTAAGCTGGGACCGCTCGTCCTGGCACGTGACCACTATCCCGCTGGGAATATGGGTTATGCGCACTGCCGAGTCGGTCATGTTCACATACTGGCCGCCGGCTCCGCTTGACCTGTAGGTATCGATCTTCAGGTCATCAGTGCTGATCTCTACGTCCACGTCCTCGGCCTCGGGGAGAACAGCGACCGTTGCAGTGGAGGTATGGACCCTTCCTCCCGCCTCTGTTGCGGGGACACGCTGGACGCGGTGGACGCCGCTTTCAAACTTGAGCTTGCTGTAAACACCGTTTCCGTCGATCCGGAAGATGATTTCCTTGTATCCTCCTATGCCTGTCTCGTTGTAGTCGAGGATCTCTATCTTCCAGCCTTCGCGCTCGGCGAACCTGCTGTACATGCGGAAGAGATCGGCTCCAAAGAGCGCGGCTTCCTCTCCGCCGGCTCCGCCGCGAATCTCCATGATGACGCTCTTTTCGTCGTTCGGGTCCTTCGGAAGAAGAAGGACCTTTATCTGCTGCTCAATGGACTCGAGAAGAGGCTCCTTATCGGCGAGCTCTTCCCGCGCCAGTTCCGCCATCTCGGGATCTGTGCCGTAGACCAGGCTTTTGGCCTCCTCCACGTCCCCGACGATCTTCCTGTATTCCCGGAATTTATCGACCACGGGCTGGAGCTGGGAATGGCGTTTTGCGAGGGTCTGAAGTTCCTTCAGGTTTTTCTGCATGGAGGGATCGGCCATCTTGGCCTCGATGGCATCAAAATCCCTTTCCAGTTCTTCGAGTTTGCCTATGTAGTTCATTCCGCCGCCTCCGAAGCTGGTCCGAGCTTTTTCCCGAGAGCAGCCTCAAGGGAGGCGAGTGCAACCTCGATCTGGCTTTCGTCAGGTTCACGGGTCGTTATGTACTGAAAGGACATGGCGGGAGCCATGAGGACCCGGCCAAGCACCCCCGCGCAGGATGCGCCCCTGATGATTTCGTAGGAGATGCCCATCACAAGGGGAAGAAGAACGATCCGGCTGCCGATACGCCAGAGGATCGAGCCGTGCCCGGCGAGGGAGAAAACGACGATGCTTACCGCCACAACAATGAGCAGAAAGGATGTGCCGCAGCGTGGGTGTATCCGTGAATAATTCCTGATGCCGGCAACAGTCATTTCGGCGCCGGCCTCATAGGCGTTGATGGTCTTGTGTTCGGCGCCGTGATAGCTGAATACCCGGCGGATCTCACTCCACATGCCGATCCCCGCAACATAGGCGATGAAGACAATGCCACGGGCGCATCCCTCGAGAATGTTCTTCCCGAGAGGCCCGATCCCCCATGCCCTTACGGCAAGATCCGAAAGCCACAGGGGAAGGGCTATGAAAAGCCCTACCACCGCAAGTATTGCGACCGCTGCGGTGATAAACATTTCCTTCGCGGTGATCTTCTCCTCTTCTCCCACGGCGATCTGGGCAGACCTGTCGAGTGCCCTGAACCCGACCGTCATCATCTCGATCATGGTGACCACGCCGCGAATAACGGGGAGCTTCCATGGCATGGCAGAAGTCCAGGGACGGTTGCTCCACGTCTCTGTTTCGATCATTCCGTCAGGTTTCCTTACCGAAAGCCCCCATTGGGCGGGCCCCTTCATGAGAACTCCTTCTATGACCGCCTGTCCCCCTACGGGGATCCTGCGGTCTTCAGCTCCTTCAGCAAGAAGGAGAAAAAGCTGCATCAGTATTTTTTTCATCTTCACCTCAGGACTCTTCCTCGTTCAAGAGGGATTCAAGAGATTCATATGGCTTTCCGCAGGGGTTCATCTCCCTGCATTCCCCGTAAATAACGCACGTGGGTCCGGCCGTCCTGAAAAGCAGGGGCGCTGCCGGGCGTACCTCGCGAAGCATTTTTCCAGCGAGATCCCGTATTTCCCACTGCGCCCTCCGGCAAAGCCGGAGAGTGAAAAAGTGATGGAGTTCACGGGCATTCATGGTCATAACGAGCCGGGTGGACCATCCATGAGGCAGGATAAACCTGGCATCCTCCTTCGGGATACCCGCTTCCACCATCTCGCGGTAAAGCTGGTGTGCCTGGTCTGCAAGGTCCGAAAATTTCCCGGCAAATACAGGACTGCCGGCTATGGACGAAGGCATTATGACGTCAGGGCTGTCCATGGACACATACCGCTGGCTCTGCTGGCTGAATGAGGCTATCCTGTGCCTGACAAGCTGGTGTGATGCCACCCTGCTGAGCCCGTCTATGGCAAAGGTGAAGGACGCATGCTCAAAGGGGGAAAAATGACCGCTTTTCCAGAGGTGCTCCAGCAGTTTTTCGTTTTTCCCGGAGGATCCATCCACGAGAAGATCAGCAGCGGAGACATCGCTGTAGCAAAGCCTTGCCGCCGCCGCCACAACGGAATCAGGCGAGGGTGTTGACGCAATGAGAAGAACACGGCATGTCATGTTTTGTTTCTCCCCTTTCTGCCTGGCGCCTCCAACGCTGCAGAGGCCGCAAAAAATGAAAAAACAGCCAGGGTCGCGTTTCAGGCGGCTCCGGCTGAAAATCGGCTTTCAAAAAAGGAGAGGCAGCGCCTCCGCCTTCTACTGGTCTGACGTTTCCCGCTGGCCGTAGTTGATGCCCTGGTACTTTTTCTGGAACTTCTCGAGCCGGCCGGCCTCAGTGAGCACACGGCTGCCCTTTTTGCCGGTGTAGAAGGGATGGCAGGCAGAACAGACGCCCACACGGATTTCCTTTTCAGTGGAGCGGGTCTCGAACGTGTTGCCGCATGCGCACGTCACCGTGCAGTTCTCGTAGCGCGGGTGAATATCCTTTTTCATCTATGTGACACCTCCGAAAAAAATCGTGACTCGTTCATTGTCACCAAACAAACAGAAACTTTATCACAGGAACTTCTGAGGTGCAAGGGTCATTTCAGTCTCCACTTTTCCCCTTTCCGTTTTTTCAGATATGCATGACTCCGAGGCCACACCTCTCGTGGTGGGCAACAGCATGATAGGCGGTATCTCCCATGACCGCAACGGAGATCCACTTGCTGTTCCTGACTATGGCGATTTTCGCACCCACGCTCGCCTCGAGCATACCTACTGAGAGGAACCCTTCCAGGGCTTCAAGGGCAGCATGCATGAGGGCATGCATCTCGTTCCTTCTTTTTTCAACAACGCCCGCATTCAACGACGCACCTACCAGGGCCCTGGTGATCTTCTGGGGAAGGTCTCCCGCAAGTCCTCCCACCTCTGTGGCAACTGATTTCCACCCGATGGAGGCAAGCTCTTTCTTGAAAATGACTTCCGCGTCATTGCTGGTGGTAGCCGCAAGGAGGAGTGCTGCCCGCCCGACCTGGCTCTCGTCCGCAATGTGAATTTTCAGGTTCAGTTCGATCCCCGCCCTGTCTTTCTCCCATTCTCTGCCCCTGACGTTGAAATCAAGAGACACCGGATCCCTTCCTTTTTCATGCTTTTCGGGAAACCGCTCTTCTTCCGATTCTTCGATTATCCCTGTTTCCATTTCAGATGTCTCTTCCTCCAGTTCGTCCTGCGGCGTGTTGAAAATCTTCTTCCATATCACTGCCCAACAGCTCCTCTCTGGTGATTTCTACGGTTCATTATAGTTGAAGGGGAGAAAAGAGTCACTCAATCAACAGATATTCGCATCCCATTATGGGCTTCAGACCATGAAAAGACTTTGTATTATTGAATTAAAACTACGTAAAAATTTCTTGAACACACTCCTTTTAGGTTTTATACTATTGATGAAAGATATCCCCCCTCGAAACGGGTTTCCCGCTTTCAAAGTGGGGGAAGTAGTTGCTCCTTCAAAAAGGCGGTATACCTTCATCAATATGAAATGAAAGGGGCTTCCGCATGAAAAAAAATGCGCGTATCACACTGGCCGTACTGCTTTTAACCTTCCTTCCCACCGGGGCATGGGCTGCAAAGACATTCATTTCCATTGCGACCGGGGGGACCGGGGGGACGTACTATCCGCTCGGCGGGGGGATCGCCGAAATAGTCACCAGGAAGGTGCCTGATTTTCAGGTGACTTCAGAGACGGGAAACGCCTCCGCTGCCAACATCATGCTCATAGGGACCCGCCAGGTGGAAATGGCCCTGGTCCAGAACGACGTGGCCTACTGGGCTTCAAGGGGAATGCTGCCATTCAGGGAAAAGGTGGAAAATATCCGCGCCGTTGCATCCCTTTATCCCGAACATCTCCACTGTATCATCCTAAAAGGAAGCGGGATCAACGATATTGAAGACATCAGGGAAAAACGGGTATCTGTGGGGGCGCCGGGGTCGGGAGTGCTTGGAGATGTGTCGGCCGTTCTGAAAGCCGCCGGACTGAAATATTCCGATATGAGCACCGATTTTCTCGACTTCAACAGCACCACAAGGAGATTCAAGGAAGGGCAGCTCGACGTGGGATTCGTGGTCGCCGGATATCCGACCTCATCCATCACGGATCTCGCCGCCACTCATGATATCGACCTGGTAAGCTTCACCGACGATTTTATGGCAGTGTTGCTTGGCGAACACCCGTTCTTTGTTAAGGACGTCATCCCTGCAGGGACCTACCAGGGGATCGACCGAAACGTCCAGACTCCGGCAGTGCTTGCCATGCTTGTCTGCGATGCCGCCCTGCCCCAGGATATGGTGTACAGGTTCACCAGGGCACTCTGGGAGAACGTCTCCGATCTTCAGAGAGTACACGAAAAGGTAAAGTATATCACTCTTGAAACCGCCCTGGACGGAATTTCCGTTCCGGTCCATCCAGGAGCAGCGAAGTTCTACGCGGAAAAGGGAATGACCGTACCGGCCTTCAAATAAGGAAACAGCACAAGGCGGGAATGCAGATATCACGGTGAACAGGCGGCCCGGGATCAGGGCCGCCTGTTCATATATTCTTTCACTGCATCTATCCAGACTTCAGGGCTCATTACGGGAGACACTCCGTTCAGCCAGTCAGCCCTGCCGCCTCCCCTCCCGCTGATAGCATGGGTTTCTTTCAGGAACAGAGAAAAATCCCGGGATATGCTTTTTCCCCTGTAGAGGAGGAACGATCCGTTTTTTCCGTCCTGCTCCGGGAGCAGGAGAATGCAGACAGCATCGGGATGAGCCTCGGACCATTTTCTTGCCGGTGCGGCCACCATTTCACGGGAAAAACCCGGAAGAACGCAGATGCCAATGGAATATTCGCCGCATTCGTACCCGGTTATGGGCAGTTCAAGAAACTGTGCCGCCCTTTCGAGCATTTTTCCGAGCGCCGTATTTTCCTCCTGGAGGCTGATGAATACGTTTTCCACCTGGTTCAGCCTGCAGCCTATCCTGCGGACAAGCCTTCGTGCCGTTTCGCTGTATTCCCGGCGCATCTCGGCTCCATTCACGGTAAACTTGATCTCCCAATCGGGTGCGGTTCCCCGGTACCCGGTCACGAAGAGATCACCGACCTCTCCCGTGGAGGATGTGTGGCTTCCCGAGCAGGCGATAGTGTCAAAACCGGGGATTCGGACGACCCTGATTGTTTCGTCGGCGATCCTGCCCCAGTTGCCCTTGATGCCGGGGAGTTTCTCCGCCTCCTCCTTCGAAAGCAGGACGGTTTCAACGGGAAGGTCCCCGGCAACGATCCTGTTGCCTTCCTTCTCCGCTTCGAAGAGCATATCCCAGCACAGTTCACCTTCCCAGGTCAGGTACACCGACGTTTCGACGCTGTCAACGGCAACCTTGAAAACCCGGAGCCCGGGGTGTGCCTTTTCTAGAGCCCTTGAAAGGATGTGCTCACCAGTGTGCATTCTCGAGAGGAGGCGATGCCGTTCAAGGTCCGCCTCTCCTTTCACTTCCATTCCCGGTGCAGGGGAACCCCTTTCCGCTTTTCCCGTTACAGCCACTCCTCCATCCCTTTTTTCCGTGTCGTCGATGTGGAAACGGAAATCCTCTCCCCAGAGGGTTCCCGAGTCCCCGGGCTGACCTCCGCCGGAAGGATGGAGTTCTGCCCCCGAGAGGAGAAGGGTGAATTTCTTCTTTTTTTCGTCCGATGTCAGAACCTCCAGAATGGTCGCCCTGAAGCTCACGTTCACCGCCCCTTTCCTGCCGATGTTAAAATAGCACAAAGCCGGGAATTATCCCGGCTTTAAAGTTTACTATGGCGCGCCTGTGGCGATTCGAACGCCAGACCCTCGGCTCCGGAGGCCGATACTCTATCCGCTGAGCTACAGGCGCATATGCCGCCCCAAAAGGCGAAGCTTATTCTACCCTCGAATGAAGGAACCGTCAAGGAGAGGAGAATTGTCACTCAATATGGCGGCTGATACCGTGACCAGGTCATAAAAATATCGTGGCCGATGCTCTATGTTCCGGCGTGACGGGAGCATTGGAGTGTAATACTTTTCATTCCGGCCCGGAAATATTTCCTGATAATAATTGAAACAGTTTTTAATTGCTTCTTGTCAAAAAAACCCCCTGGGTCCATACTTATATAAGCCTCAGGACTACAGTTCCAGAAATCAGCCGGCAGATCATTCCAAATCCGCCTTGGGATATAACATAATTTCCCAAGATATCCAGTCCGGGGAGGTTCTCATGCTCGATAAAAAAACACTTCTCATCGTCGCCGCGATCGTTCTTTCAACTGTTGTGGTAACCGGGGGGATGTTCATTCTGGCCGAACGCTTCGACCGCAGATTCGCTCTCGAATCTGAGATCGCAGAGCTTAAGGCGGAAAAAGCAGGGCTTGAAGCACTTCTGGACCAGGCACTGAAGACGCTCCACCATGAGCGGCTGCTCCATTTCAATGGCGCACCCGAAGATGGGGAGGGTGCGCGTCAGCAGCCTAACGGCAGGGAGTGACTGTAAAAAGCGATGCATGCCCGGGCACGGAGCCTGCATGTTTCTGCTGACAGTGTTTTTGTCAGGATTTGCTCTTTCTCTTTTCCAGGAACTCCTTCAGGACAAGGGCATGGTTGTGTTGCTCGTCCTTTGCGGCATACACAAGTGTCACGGTTCCCCGGGCGGCATGCTCCAGGATCGCCGTTACACTGCTGTTGTTATTATCCAGCTCACCGAAATAATGCGTTCTGAATTCCTCCCACTTCGCCGGATCGTGGCAGAAATCCTTCCTGAGCTCAGGACTCGGGGCGGCATCCTTGAGCCAGAGATCGATGCCTGCTCTCTCCTTTGAGATCCCTCTCGGCCAGAGCCTGTCCACGAGGATCCTGAAACCGTCGTCCGGGTCTGCCGGTTCGTAAATGCGCTTCAGCCGTATGGTCATGCTTTCGCCTCCTGTCACTGGGGCCGGCCTGAAAAGAACGGGCTGCCCGATTTCGTGTGACTTCTCTTCCTCTCAGCGCCTGAATGAAACCACAGTCACCCCGAAACCTCCCTCGGAGGGTCCACCGAGGCGGTAGGAAGCAACATATTTCAGCGAGGCGCAGAGAGCATGCACCTCCCGCCGCAGAATGCCCTCTCCCCTGCCGTGAATGACGGTCACCTGGTCGTACCCCAGCCGCATTGCCTGGTCAAGATACCGTTCCACGACCGGGAGCGCTTCATGGACGTTCATCCCCCTTACCATGACGGAAGGAGGGACCCTGTCAGGTGCAGAGGAAGAGTGTTCCTGCACCGTGATAGATTTCGGCTTCTTTTCAGTGGGAACAAGTTTTTTTACGTCCACTTCCATCTTCATGGCACCGGCCCTGAGGATGGCACGGTTGCCCTTCAGCGACTCTATAACACCCGCCACACCTGTTCCTGCGACCTGGGCGATGCCTCCAACGACCGGCGTGAAGCCTGAGGACGGAATGTTCCGAAGAAGGCGTTTTTCCTGGTTCTGCTCGAGTTTCTTTCGTTCAGTGCGCACTTTCTCACCTGTTTCCCGTATTTGCCTGTGGACTGCGGATTTTGCCGCATCTTCTAGATTTTTCAGCAGATCGCGGCTTGACTGCTCCGCCTTTTCAAGTAAGGCGGCGGCTTTTTTCTCAGCCTCGGAGAGTATTTTGTCCTTCCTGAATTCAATTTCCCTCATTTTCTCAGAGTACAGCTCCCGCTCCTCCGAAAGCTTTTTCCGGAGCAGCGCCGCCTCGCTTTCTTCCCTGTCAAGCCACGCCTTTCGCTCATTCAGTTCGGCAATAAGGTCCTCCACGGGGACTTCCCTTTCACTGAGCGCCTTCCTGGCCTTTTCAAGCACATTCTCCGGAAGGCCGTATTTCTGGGCTATCAGTATGGCGTTGCTTTTTCCCGGAATGCCGAGGAGCATCCGGTAGGTGGGAGACAGAGACTCGGCGTTGAACTCCATGCTGGCGGTCTCAACTCCGGGGGCTGTCAGAGCATATTGTTTCACCGGGTTATGGTGGGTGGTAGCCAGTGTCAGTCCCTTCTCCCTCGTCAGCGTATCGAGGATGGCAATGCCGAGGGCCGCCCCTTCCTGGGGATCGGTGCCTGCCCCAAGTTCGTCGAGGAGGACCAGGGACGTGCGGTCCGACTTCTCGAGGATGGAAATGATGTTTTTTACATGAGCGCTGAACGTTGAGAGGTTCTGCTCAATACTCTGTTCATCACCGATATCGGCGAAGAGGGAGCTTATTTTCCCAACCACGGAGTCCTCTTCAGCCGGCAGCGGGAGACCGCACCACGCAAGGTAGACGCAGACTCCTGCCGTTTTGAGGACCACTGTTTTTCCTCCCGTATTAGGACCCGTGATGACAAGGCTTCGAAACCTGTCCCCGCATTTTATGGAAACAGGGACCGCGGCATCCCCGAGAAGGGGGTGACGTGCGTCATGGAAGGAAAACATGGTCTTTTCGGTGAGCTGGGGGAGCTTCCACTTTTTTTCGTGCATGACCGCGGCGGCACCGTAGAAGAGATCGAACATGGCCAAAACTTCTTCTGTTTCTCTCAGGGGGCGCTCTTTCGACAGGAGTTTTTTCGTGAGCTGCCTGAATATGGCTTCCTCTTCCTCCCGCTCATCACGGACCCTGAGAGCGAGCCTATTGTTCAGCGGAACCAGCGAAGCCGGCTCCATATAGACCGAGCTTCCCGAACCGGACCGGTCGACCACGGTCCCGGGAAAGCGGTTCACGAATTCCTGCCTGACGAGAAAGACAAAGTGGCCGTTCCTGTAGGCGGTGACCCTTTCCTGGAGCATATGGGAGAGGGAGGGGTTGTCGAGAATGCCTTGTGCGGCCCTTCGAACCTGCCGCCGGAGGGATTCAAGATCTCTTCGTATTTCCGCCAGCGCGGGGGATGCGGAATCATAGAGCCTGCCTCCGTCATCGAGGACCCCGAGTGCGTCCGCTTCATTTGAAAAATCCCGTGCCTGACGGTATGGCCCTTCAAAAAGGGGATAGGCTCCCCTGTATTTTTCAAGATGTTCCCTGGTCATCCGGGAAAGGGCAAGGAAACGTGCCGCGGCAGCGAGTTCCTCGCCGGAAAGCATTCCGGACCTTTTTGCCTCTGCGAGGAGGGGGGAAATGCAGGAGGCGCTGTTCCACGGCCACTCGCCGAAGCTGTCCCTGCATGAAATATAGTTCCGGAAGAGTTCCATCCGTTCCTGAAGCGCTTCAAGGGCGGCACGGGGACGCAGGGAGGCAAGGGCTGACAAGCCGAGTTCGCCCCTTACTCTGGAGGCGAACTCGGCGATGACCTTCGGTATTTCGAGGATCCGCAGTATATCTTCACTGACCTGCATTCGTTTCTCCCGCTTCTGAAGGGAAAAGAGGCGGAAGGTTCAGGCTGGGGAGCGAAAAACCTTCCGGAAAGAGTCCGTGGTTCTGCAGAAATATCTGGATATTCGGCCATGCCGCGTCCGCCCCGCGCATGACATAGCTGGATCCCATCCACTCCGTGGGGAAGAAGGGTGAGTATGTCGTGATACCCACGTAGAGGAAAAGGATCAGGACTCCGCCCTTCAGTATTCCGGCAGCAAAGCCCAGAATTCTGTCGGCGAACGTGAGGGAGGCGAATTTGATGAATGCCCTGATTATCCGGCAGACGGAAGCTGCAAGAACAACAACCGCAATGTAGATGGCAACCATGAATCCAACAGAAACCATGGATTCGTTCGCTCCGGGGGTCATGGACATCATCCAGGCAGCCGGAACAGATGAGTATTTCCATGCAAGGAATACACCCCCAAGGGTGCCGATAATGGAGAAAATTTCCCCCGTCAGACCGCGGAAGAGCCCCCTAAGGGCAAACGTGGCCACGATCAGGGCAATTGCGGAGTCAAAGACAGATGCAAAGGTAAAGGTCATAGGGTCTCCTCATCCTTCAGTTCAATAAGTGATTTTTCCAGTTTTCTTCCCAGTTTTTCCAAAATCCAAGCTAACTGCAGGCAGGAAAGGAGAAGCAGGTTCTCCTGGTCAAGGGAACCGGAAAACTCCTTTGTGATCTCTGCCGACAGGGAAGAGATCCCCTTGAGGCTTTCATCGTCCAGGGTAGTTTTCAGGAAATAGGATTTCTTCCCTATCTGGATATTCACTTCGCGAAGGGAGGCATCCACGCCTAAGGTCTCCTTTCACCTCTGCCGTCGTGGTTCACTGGCTGAGGCTGGGATTGGGGCTGCCTGTTCTCGGGAAGGATGGAGTTCAGTTTCTCAAAAAGCGTCTTCATCTGTCCCTCGACCTGGCTCTTTTCCCTCTGGAAAGCCAATTTTTCTCTTTCAATAATTTCAAGATTCCGCTGGTTTTCTTTCGACACGCGGATACACTCAAGTTCCTTTTCGGCAAGTTTATTCTTCAGCTCGTTATTTTGGAGACGAAGCTGGTCCCTTTCATTTTTCAGGGATGCCATCGCCTCGGAGATCCTGTCCGCCAACTGCTCAATTTGACTGATCGTCACCATTTTCCGGATTCCTCCTATCGTAGGATATAGCCCAGGGCTTCCAGTTTTTTCCGCACACAGGCGTGGACACCGTCGACCTCGCTGTCGGTGAGTGTTTTGTCATCCCGCTGGTACGCCAGCGAAAAAGCGAGGCTGCGGTGTCCCTCGGGTACCCCTTTGCCCACGTAGATATCAAAAAGACGAACATTCCTCAGCAGTTCCCCGGCTTCTTCGCGCATGTGGCGGACGACGTCCTCCATGGGACTTTCCGATGGAACGAAGAGGGAGATGTCCCTGTAGACGGGCGGGAACTGAGAGCTCTCCCGGAATGACGGGAGAACATCTTTTTCAAAAGGTTCAAGGTCGAGTTCAAAGGCATAAAGCGGTGCACAGTCCAGATCTCTCTCAATGGAAGGTTTCAGGCGGAGCAGGTACCCTACTTTCCTGCCGTCCTTCTCGATCCCGGCGGTCTGGCCTCCGTGACCGAAGGGTTCCTCACCCTGCACAAACTGCAGCGATACATGTCTGCTTCCGGCAAGAGCCAGGATGTCACCCTTGAGGGAGAAGAGATCATCGGCTTCCTGCGGTCCGTAGGGAAGCCGGGGATCCCTGCCTCCGTATACGAGACCTGCAATGCGTTCAATTTCTTCATGGCCGCCCTCTTCGAGCGGGAGAAAAACCCTTCCGAGCTCAAAAACCATTACGGGAGACTTCCAGCCTGCAAGGGAGGTCTGTTCTGCGCTGCGCAGAAGACCGGGCAGGAGGATCGTCCTCATTACAGACTGCTCCCCGCTTAGGGGGTTGGCAAGCTCAAGAGGACGTGCTCTTCTGTCATTCTCCGGGAGCCTGAGAAGCTTCACGAAGGAGGGGGACAAAAAGCTGTAGTTTACGAGCTCCACATATCCCCTGGAAAGAAGTGTTCTGCGTATGTCGCCTTTCAGGCGCGTAACGGACCCGATGTCTCCCCTGCCGTAAAGCACCTGGGGAAGTCTCGGCTCCATGGTTTCATTATACCCTCTTATGCGCCCGACCTCCTCCAGGAGGTCTTCCTCGATGGTGATATCGGGACGCCACGAGGGAACATTGAAGGTCCGCTTTCCCTCTTCAGCGGCTATTTCTTTCAGCCCGAGCCTCTGCAGGATCTGCGACGCTTCGTCGAGGTCTCCTGTGAGGAGTATTTTCTGCAGCATCTTTCCGGTAATGCTCACGGTCACCTGGTCTTTCCGCTCAGATGAAGCACTCCGGATGACGTAGGCGGATTGGGCGGAGCCCCACTCTTTCAGGAGGTTCGCGATATAGTTGAGAGCGATTTCGGCAAGGGCGGAATCGACCGTTCGGGCATACCTGAATGCCGCCTCAGAGTTGATGCCCAGTCTTCGCGAAGTCCGGCTCACACGTATTGCATCGAAGGAGGCCGATTCAATGTAAACGCTGCGGGTTTCAGGGAGGATCTCGCTGTTCTCGCCCCCCATGACCCCGGCTATGCCGATGGGGTTCCCTCCGCTGGTAATGAGGAGGTCTGTATCCTGAAGAGAGTGGCTCTTGCCGTCAAGGGTCCTGATGGTCTCTCCCTGAACGGCCGGACGGACCGTGATCTCAGGAGCCGCAAGGCGTCCCGCATCGAAGGCGTGGGTCGGCTGGCCCAGGGTGAGCATGGCGAGGTTGGTTGCGTCCACCATGTTGGATATGGGCCTCATGCCGAGGAATGAGAGGGCAATGCGTACGCGAAGGGGTGATACGCCAGGGACAAGGCCGGTGGCGAGCCCGAGGCAGTATTTTCTGCATCCGTCGTCCTCGAGAGTGATCCCCCTGAATTCTGACGGCCATTCTTTCGGCTCTGCCGGTGCAGGGGTTTGAGCGGGGTCGTTCTTCCATTCTGTGCCGGGAAAAAGGGCGTATACCTCCCTGGCCACTCCGAGCAGGCTGAGCAGGTCTCCCCTGTTGGGGGTGATGGAGAGGTCAAGGACGGCGTCGTCAAGCCCGAGCCATTTCTTCGCGTCCTCACCGACAGGGGCATCCGGGGAAAGGCGGAGTATGCCGAATTCATCGGCCGCCTCCGGGACTCCGAGTTCTTCAGCCGAGAGAAGCATCCCTTGGCTTTCAACACTGCCGAAACTCCTGGTGCCGAGAACGGAACCGTCAGCGAGCACTGCGCCGGGGCGCCCGTAAGGGACCCTGTCCCCCGCCGAAAGGTTGGGGGCGGCGGTAACAACGACTGCAGTTCCAATTCCGTCGTTCACGGCGGCAACAAAGAGTAAGTCCTTCTCAGGGTGCTTCTCAAGTTTTTCGATGAGGGCTATCCGCACGTCTTTGAGCTGCCTGCAGGGATATTCAATGGATTCCACTTCGCATCCGGTGAGGGTAAGCCTTTCGGCGACTTCTTCAAGGGACGCTGGTATCGAGATGATATCGTTGAGCATATTCCAGGATATGAGCATCAGAGAGCCCTCCCCGAGAGAAGATAGGGCACGTTGCCTTCAAAGAGGACGCGCAGGTCGGTAAGCTTGTATTTCAGCATGGCGAGCCGGTCCAAGCCTACTCCCCATGCAAAACCGTTGTATACCTGCGGATCGATTCCTCCGTACCGGAGCACGGTAGGGTGGACCATTCCGAGCCCTGCGACCTCAAGCCACCCCGTACCCTTGCATATTCTGCAGGAGGGGTTTTTGCCCGAGCATTCCACGCATTCTATGTCAAGTTCCAGCGAGGGTTCGGTGAAAGGAAAATAGCTCGCTCGGTACCGGGCTTTTAGTGAGCGGCCAAAAAGCGCCTCCATAAGCGCCTCCAGGCAGCCCTTCATGTCGGCCACGGAAATATCCTTCTCCACCAGCAATCCTTCAAGCTGGTGGAACATGGGGGAATGGGTAGGGTCACTGTCACGCCTGTAAACTTTCCCCGGACACACGATGCGGATAGGTGCACCGAACCTGAGCATGGAGCGCACCTGAACGGGCGATGTGTGGGTGCGCAGAAGCTTTCCGTCGGGGAAATAGAACGTGTCCTGCATATCCCTTGCAGGGTGAGACGCCGGGATGTTGAGCGCCTCAAAATTGTGGAAGTCATCCTCTATCTCGGGGCCGAGAGCCACGGAGAATCCGAGCCCGGCGAGTATTTCAACCACGTCCTGGGTGAGCTGGGCAACGGGATGTATGCCGCCCCACATTCTGCTCCTTGGAGGGAGGGTAACGTCCAGCCTGTTTTTCCGCTCCTCCTCCGCTGATTCAGCTTCCTCTATCTGCGTCTTTTTTGACGCCAGGCGCTGCTCCATTGCGTCCCGGAGAGAGTTTATCGCCTCTCCCGCTGCCGGGCGCTCCTCCGTGGGAAGAGATCCGAGCTTTTTCAGGAAGGAGGTCAACGATCCTTTTTTGCCGAGAAATGCCACCTTCACCTGCTGCAGTTCATCTGAAGAGGCCGCTCCGGACAATCGTTCCGCGAAGTTTTTTTCAATTATTTCAAGTTCACCGAGGATAGATGTCACTTGCCGATTTCCTCCTTGTCCTTGTCTCGTTCAATGTAATTATTATATTATACGTCTTCCGCCGGAGCAGTTCCATTCCGGCCCGGGACACATGGTCCCTGATGGGTGCAGCAAAAGGACTCACTGTATGTACAATACCATAAAAAAGAGGGTTCCTACCGCGCGAGCGACAGGAACCCAGAGATATCGATCCCGTCCGGATCAGCCTGCGGTTTTCCGCGAAAACAGCGTTACGGGCAGGCAGAAACCGTCCTGCTATTTGCCCAGCGCGTTTCTCGCCTGGTCGGCGAGCTGCGTGAAGGCCGCCATGTCGTTGATGGCAAGCTCGGACAGCATTTTCCGGTTGATATTGATTCCTGCCTTTTTCAGCCCGTTCATCAGGACGCTGTAGGAAAGGCCCTGTGCACGGGATGCGGCATTGATTCGGGTGATCCACAGGCGCCGGAAGTCTCTTTTCTTTTTCTTCCTGTCTGTGTAGGCCCTTGAAAGGGAATGAAGGAAAGCTTCCCTTGCTCTTCTGTACACATTCTTTTTCCGTCCCCAGTACCCTTTGGTGATGGAAAAAAGTCTTTTTCTTTTTTTATCGCTAGCGCTACCACCTTTGACTCGGGGCATCGCACGTCACCTCTTTCATAAAATAAACTTTTCCAGATCCGGTTTTCAGCTGTACGGGAGAAGCTTTCTCATGTACTCCATCTGGGTGTCATCAACGTACCCTTTCTTGCGCAGCTTCCTGAGCCTCGAGGGGCTTTTGCAGCTGAGCAGGTGGCCTCTTCCTGCCTTGCGGTAGGATAGTTTTCCTGTGCCGGTGAACGAAAAACGCTTCTTCGCTCCCGAATGGGATTTAAGCTTTGGCAAAATGTTTTCCTCCTTCCCGGATGATGAGTCAAGATAAAAGCCCGCCGCATCCAGGCGACAGGCGAAAAAGCAGTAAAAATGGAATTCGCGGCCGGTTTATTCTGCTGTTGTCTCAGGCGCTGGAGCCGCCTCCTCTTTCTTTTTTTCATCAACTTTTTTACCGGCGTTCTTTTTCTCAGCGATTTTGCCTGCGTCATTCTTTTCGGGTTTTGTTGCAATCTTTCCCTGCCCCGGGGGAAGGGGCGTCATCATTATCCTCATGTACCGCCCTTCCATGCGGGGTCTGCCTTCGCTCTTGCCAAGCCCCTCGCAGTCTGCGATCACCCGTGCAAGGACTTCTTCTCCCTTGCTCAGGAAGGACATCTCCCTGCCACGGAAAAACACCGATACCTTTACCCTGTGACCGTCTTCCAGGAAGCTCTTGATGGCGCGGACCTTGAAGTCGTAGTCGTGCTCGTCGATTTTCGGGCGCATCTTCATTTCCTTCAGGGTCTGCACTTTCTGCTTCTTCCTGGCGTCCTTCTCCTTTTTCTGGAGCTGGTACCTGTACTTCCCGTAATCGAGTATACGGCACACGGGAGGAGAAGCCTGCGGGGCGACTTCCACGAGGTCAAGCTGACGTTCCTCCGCCAGATGGATACCTTCAGCAGTGGGAATAATTCCCATTTTAACGCCGTTCTCGTCGATGAGCAGGATTTCGCGGGATGTAATCTCCCGGTTGACTCTGGGATCTCCGTCTTCTTTTCTTGCTACTATAGCCTTTCACCTCCATATGGAATATGAAAAGGGGCCGGTGAAGCCACCGGCCCCTCGATACACAGCGAGAGAATCTCTTTGACCGGACAGCAGGAAAAACCGCACGGTGAGAGGGTGGCCCCTCTTCTTTTCACTATTCTTTCCATAAGCTGAAAGAATATACCATATCAGCGAAAAAAACGCAAATTCCCGGTCACACCGGAAGCGTTCCACCCTTACCTTTCGTGCGTCCGGAATAGCAGTGCCATGCCGTGATCAGCAGGAAAAAGAGAACACTCGACAGCCGTATCATCCTGAGCGGGTTGACCATCGCTATTCCCGCAAACGCAAAGAGCAGCCTCTCCCAGATGTGCATGTCCCTTTTCATAATTCCGATCACGCCGCATGAGAGTGAGAAGATCCCAAGCGCAGCGGTGGCAAGATCGAGAAGGTACTTGGGCAGGATGAAATCGATGAACAGAAGGTCCGGATTATAAACGAAAAGGTACGGCAGCAGCAGGCCGGAAAAAGCGAGTCCCAGGGCAGCCATTGCGACCCTGAACGGCTTGGCGCCCGCGAGCCCTGCTGCTGTATAGCTTGTAAGGGCTACAGGCGGGACAACTGCGGACATTGTTCCGTAGTAAAACGCGAAGAAATGGGCAGCCAGCGGATGTACCCCCATCTGCTGGAGAGCCGGGGCAGCAATCGTTGCCGTGATTATGTAACAGGGCGTTGCGGGAAGTCCCATTCCCAGGATGATGGCCGCCACCATGCAGAGAATGAGTGCGGCCCAGAGTTTGCCGCCCGCGAACATGATGATGTTCATTGCGATAACCTGCCCCAGGCCCGTCATTCCCACCGCACCGACAATGAAGCCCACGATGGCGCAGGATATGCCCACGGGTGCAGCACTCCGGGTACCACTGTCAAGCGCGTTGATGATATCCCTGATCCCCATTCTGGTGGACTTTTTCAGTGATGAAACGAGGATGATCGCGAAAAGTCCTATGAACGCCGAATAAAGAGGAGTGTAGCCCACAACGAGAAGATAGATGATGAGGACGAGGGGAATGATCATGTGCCCCTTGTCCAGCATGGCCGCCTTCAGTGATGGCAGTTCCGAGGGCTCCATCCCTTTCAGCCCTTTTTTCTTCGCTCTCAGGTCCACCATGAACATTATGGCGAGGTAGTAGAGAAACGCCGGCGTAAAACCGGCAATCATTATCTTGACGTAGGGTATCCCCAGGAAGGTGCTCATTATGAAAGCCGCCGCGCCCATGATGGGAGGCATGAGTATGCCGCCGGTGCTCGCCGCAGCCTCGACAGCCCCCGCAAAGTGAGGCATGTAGCCTACACGCTTCATCAGGGGAATGGTGAACGCCCCCGTAGTGGCAACGTTCGCCTGGGCGCTTCCCGAAATGCTGCCCATAAGCGCGGAAGCCATGACTGCCACTTTTGCAGGGCCTCCCCTGTATTTGCCGGCCAGAGCGAGGGAGAAATCGTTGAAAAACTCGCTCGTCCTTGAAGCGGCAAGGAAGGCGCCGAAAAGAATGAACATGAACACGTAGCTCGACGATACCATGAGGGTAACGCCATATATCCCCTGGTCGGTCAGGCCCATCCTTATGATGATCCGCTCCCAGTTGAATCCCCTATGGGCGAAAAGACCGGGGAAATATGGGCCAAGCCTGGTATATGCGAGAAATAACAGGCTCAGTACCGTAAGGGGAAGCCCCACTGCTCTTCTGCTGGCCTCCACGAGCAACGCCATGGTAGCCACCGCAACGGCAAGATCAGCGAATGTCGCCTGGAGATTTGTCTGAAGAAGCCTGTCGTATGTGAAGAGCAGCCAGAACATGCATCCGAGCGACGACGCCGCAAGAACCCAGTCCGGTAAGGATGGATGTTCGCGCGGCGACCTTGAGAACGCAGGATAAAAGAGAAATATGATCGCCATAAGGCTTCCCAGGTGAATGGCGTTCATCTTGATGGCGATGAGCAGCCCAATGCTGTTCATCCAGAAATGGACAAGTGCGGTGGAGACTGTCAGGATGAGCGCGGCGATTCCTGCCGTGCCTGACAGTTTTCTTGTGGGTATGGAATCACCCGGCAGTATGGCGGAAAGGATCTTTTTCATTCAGCTTCGCTCCTTCGAAATCGAGTAGGAGGGGGCGGCTAGCCCCCGTCCTCTCACACCACCGTACGTACCGTTCGGTATACGGCGGTTCGGAAACTTTCACAAAGTTTGGAGTATACTTCCTTCAGGCTCACGAGCCCTTGGT
>Ga0334884_1003337_pt1 | contig 18320 bp, 21 predicted proteins | sample GraSluR1_MG_7_FD_207215 | JGI IMG/M metagenome (GOLD analysis project Ga0334884, IMG submission 207215) | Sludge microbial communities from methane-producing bioreactor in Wageningen University, Netherlands - Granular Sludge_12_05 R1 | ecosystem: Engineered > Bioreactor > Anaerobic >...
TGCGCCAAGTGCCAGAAACGCGTCTAAAGCTCATTCATACTAACGAAGCATTTTGAAGAGGCTACCTCTTCATACTTATAGGCCTCGAGGCTAAAGCCTCTCGGTTAAGTATGGAACACAGAAACTATGTTTGTCAGTAACACCACGGCGGGGTTACCCCGTCACCTTCCCTGCGGTCAGGTAAACTAAATAAAAAAACCAACGGGGATGAGTAAGCTGTGCTGTTAGCCACCGCCAGCTTACACAGAAACTAGGTTTGTCAGTAACACCACGGCGGGGATACCCCGTCAAACCCTCCCGGAGGTCGGGTTTAAGGGGGCTAAGCTCAAAAATCCCAACCCGCACTCTCGGAGGTCTTGATTTCAGAAACTATTATGTTTGTCAGTACCATCACGGCGGGGATACCCCGTCACCCTCCCTGCGGTCAGGTGGGCTAGTTAAAGGCACATAGTATGGTTCCGCCCCTCCAGCAGGCTCCTTTTTGGAATCTCAGAAATTATTATGTTTGTAGGTACCACCACGGCGGGGTTACCCCGTCAAACCCTCCCGGAGGTCGGGTTTAAGTAAGAGCCTTAATTGGCTAACACGAGACACTCACTCCTGGGACACCTGAATCTTAGAAACTATGTTTGTCAGTACCACCACAGGCGGGGCTACCCCGTCACCTTCCCTGCGGTCAGGTAAACTAAATAAAAAAACCAACGGGGATGAGTAAGCTGTGCTGTTAGAAACGGCCAGATTACACAGAAACTATGTTTGTCAGTACCACCACAGGCGGGGCTACCCCGTCACCTTCCCTGCGGTCAGGTAAACTAAATAAAAAAACCAACGGGGATGAGTAAGCTGTGCTGTTAGAAACGGCCAGATTACACAGAAACTATGTTTGTCAGTACCACCACAGGCGGGGATACCCCGTCACCTTCCCTGCGGTCAGGTGGGCTAAAGAGAACCCAAGTAGGATGCTGGTGCCCATCTCGCTGCTTCTTTGGAACTCAGAAACTATGTTTGTAGGCAACACCACGGCGGGGTTACCCCGTCAAACCCTCCCGGAGGTCGGGTTTAAGTAAGAGCCTTAATCGGCTAACACGAGGAACTCGGCGACTGGGACCCTTGAATCTTAGAAACTATGTTTGTCAGTACCACCACAGGCGGGGTTACCCCGTCAAACCCTCCGGTGGGGGTTTAACCTCCACCGGTTTAATTTTAAGGAGTTTTTATGGGCAGCAATGTGGAAAGTGAGGTAATCTTCCGCTTACTTTACACTGAATTAAAAAAAGCGGGTCACTTCGTGTGGGGTGATGTAGATATAGCACGGCACGGTGGTACTTTGTTTTACCTTACCTCTGATAAAAACCACATACACTACATAGTTGTAAGAAATTACAGAGACTCCTTGGACGAATATGATCTGCTTGAACAACTAGGTATCTGTGGGTTGACAGAAGATGATTTGCGGGATGTGGAAGTTGTAAGCCTTAATGAGGGTTCCCTTGACCGGTGGGTACTTGCGGACCTCCTGGAAGAGCTGGAAAGGAACTACTCCTTCTACTTAAACACACCCTTTGATACCGCTGGTTACTCTGAAAAACGTGATGCACTCTTTGACCTTCTGAGTAACCAAGATCAATATGATAACCGTCTGCAGGTATGGGATCCTTGGCTCCTGGAGCAGTACTTGAACAGTTTCATTTCTAGCTATAAAAAGGAGGTCTTATGCTGTTTGTAGAAGAAGAAACTCCCAAAAAAATACTCATAGGTCCTAATTATAAGGGGCCGGGGCACTACCAGTACCACCCCCTGGGCTTTGTCGAGCTTGTGGATTATATGGGCACTGTTGAGCGTATTGTCAGTATTGCCGGGGTTTCCTACGGCAAGAACGAGGACGCTCCGGAAGAGTCTCCTGAGGATGCTGAGAAGAGGCGGGTACGGATCATAAACACGCTCCTCACCAAAAAGCACTTGTCACCTTTCGAGCATCTGGTTTTCACGTTCCACATAAAACTGCCTATCTTTGTTATGCGGCAGCTGGCGCGGCACAGAATAGCTTCAATAAACGAGAAGAGCGGTCGCTACACTCAATTTGACAGGCAAGAGTTTTGGATGCCCGACTGGGAGCGAATGGACCCAGAGATCGCGGCAGACTTGTCTGATGGGTATGTTGTAGCACACCACATTTACAATAAACTACTTAGAAAGGGGGTACCGAGAGAGCTTGCCCGTACCGTGCTCCCTGTGGCCAGTTATACGGAGATCTATTGGACTATAAATGCAAGGTCTCTGATGAACTTCTTCGAGCAGCGGCTAGACCCCCAAGCACAGTATGAGATGCGCGAGTATGCCCGGGCAGTCTATATGCTAGTGTCCAAGCAGTTTCCGTTAATTTTCCACGATAATAGTTCTACCCCTACCTAGGTTGAATATAAACACAATCGACCAATACTCGGTAACCAGAGAAAAAGAAGTTTCACCCCTACCTAGGTTGGATCTAAACAAGTTCAGAGGGTCGAGCATATCCAAGTTTCACCCCTACCTAGGTTGGATCTAAACCCATTGGAGTGTGGTTCAACTTAGGCTTGTGAAACACGACTCAGTGTTCTCCTTTGGGAGACCACTACGTTAGCCGGATCATAACACCCTGGGATGCTTACCCAGTCCCAGGCCCTGTTGGATAACTAAAAACCTGTATGTAGGGAGCAGGCGGGGGATACCATATTAAGTCCGGTTAACATTGTCTAGGGTAGACTCATCTTTAGATGAGCGTTACAAGTCCCGTAAGGGAATTACTACGGTGGAGGTTTAGCCTCCACCGGTTTAATTTTAAGGAGGTTTTATGGAGCAAATAAAAGTGTATGTCCACGGATTCAGGACAACAAAGGCCAGCAAAACGGGACCCGATGTCAGGAGACGTGGGTTTGTGCACGTCTATATTTTCAAAGGCGACGAGCGCCTTCACGCTCTCCACTTTAAGGCGGGCACAAGTACAGACGAGTGCAATTATCTGGCCATTAAATTTGGGCTTAAATGGTTGCAAAAGCATTCTACTGAATGGGATTCTGCCATAGTAGCCTCCAGCTCAGAAGAGGCAGTTAAAGCCTTGCTGGGGGGAAAAGAATACAAAAGGCTCAAGGGGATTCCCGCAGAGATAAGTCAGCTGCTGACTTCGTTGGGCAAGGTTGTGCTTGTAGTTTTCCCCATACCCAAGGTTGAATCTAAACTGGTTGCTTTCACCCCTACCTAGGTTGAGTCTAAACAAGTTTTCCATAGAGTCTGAATACCGGATTTCTATGAAGTTTCACCCCTACCTAGGTTGAGTCTAAATCCATTGGGGTGAGGTTCAACTTAGGCTACTGTGAAACACGACTCAGTGTTCTCCTTTGGGAGATCACTACGTTAGCCGGATCATAACACCCTGGGATGCTTACCCAGTCCCAGGCTCTGTTGGATAACTAAAAACCTGTATGTAGGGAGCAGGCGGGGGATACCATATTAAGTCCGGTTAACATTGTCTAGGGTAGACTCATCTTTAGATGAGCGTTACAAGTCCCGTAAGGGAAAAACTCCGGTGGGGGTTTAACCTCCGCCGGTTTTACTTTAAGGAGGTTTTATGGTATTCGTTTTAGATAAGCACAAGGAGCCCCTTACTCCTACCACAGAGGCTCACGCTAGAAAACTTTTAGAAAAGAGGAGAGCCCGGGTACACTCCTACTCTCCTTTTGTGATTCGGCTGGTAGATGTGGAAGCCAATGATGTGGAAATCCATCCCGTGCACCTGAAACTAGATCCGGGAGTAACAAAAACCGGGTTTGCGCTGCTGTGTGGTAGTAAGGTTCTTATGCTAGGAGAAATCACGCATAAAAGCGTATTTTTCATAAAGAAGCGGTTAGAGGAAAGGCGTAATCTTCGTAGGGGTCGTAGGAACCGCAAAACAAGGTACAGAGCAGCAAGGTTCGATAATAGGAAGAAGCCTGAAGGGTGGATGGCCCCTTCCATAAGGGCCTGGCTAGACCAAATATTTCATTTTGTAGATATGATAGCGAGATTCTCACCTTTAGGTAGGATCTCATATGAGTACGCCTACTTTGATGCTCAGAAGAGTGAGAATCGCGATATTGAAGGTGAGCAGTACCAGAGAGGACCTCTGTTCGGGTTCTTTAGGGCTAAGCATTATGTCTTAGCTAAGTATGGGCATCGGTGTGTTTACTGTGGGGCGTCCAATGTGAAATTGGAGTTAGACCACATTAACCCCAGGGCTAAAGACGGGACTGACAGAATCGGTAATCTAGCACCTGCGTGCCGTAAGTGCAACCAAGCCAAAGGCCGCAGGGACGCAGATGAGTACTTTGAGGAGTTAATAGGGAAAGGGGTGAAAGATGCTGCCAAAAGGTATAGTACTTTCAAAACCTTGAATGCAAAAACCCCGAAGTCTCTGGCAGCATCCGCACATATGAACATCATAAAGGAGAGGCTGCGAGACGCTTTAATAGAAAAGTACGGAAATATAGTGAAGAGTAACGATGGTGTCGTTACAAGCTATAACCGTATGCTATTAAAGCTTCCCAAAACGCATTATTATGATGCGTTGTGTGTGGACACGATCCCCTTAGGGGTTGATCCTGACCTGCGTATCTTTCAGGACTACAAGTACATAGGTAGGGGGAATAGAAAGAGGGTTTATACGGACAAGAGGGGGTTTCCAGAAACCCATCGTAGCAGAAGCCGTGTGTATGCTGGGTATATGACGGGGGATATTGTGAAGACAGTAAGCCCCAATAAGAAGGCTGTTTTGGGCCGCGTTACTACCAGGGCTACGCTATCCTTCACCATAAAACCCCTTAATGGGAAGGACAAAGGCACCTTCAATAAAAGCTATAAGAAGGTTAAGCGGCTTCAAAGGGGGAATGGGTGGGTCGTAAGCAATTTCAAACAAAAACCCCAAACAAAAAAAACTCCCAAAGTTTCACCCCTACCTAGGTTGAATCTAAACCCATTGGGTGGAGGTTCAACTTAGGCTTGTGAAACACGACTCAGTGTTCTCCTTTAGGAGAGCACTACGTTAGCCGGATCATAACACCCTGGGATGCTTACCCAGTCCCAGGCCCTGTTGGATAACTAAAAACCTGTATGTAGGGAGCAGGCGGGGGATACCATATTAAGTCCGGTTAACATTGTCTAGGGTAGACTCATCTTTAGATGAGCGTTACAAGTCCCGTAAGGGAATTACTACGGTGGAGGGCTAACCTCCACCGGTTTAATTTTAAGGAGGTTTTATGGAAGATACACAAACTATAAAAGGTAAGGTTCTTGACAGGTTTTTAACCTGTCCTAATTGCGGCGCCGGTCTAAGCGCCTCTGTTGTGGAGGAGTACGAGGTTCCAGCTCAATTGTGTTCGCTGGACCTTAAGAAGATTGAGGGGGGAAAGTTTGTTGTTGAGAATTTTGACTACAGGGCCCCTAAGGACTCAAATCCGGCAGAATGGGCGTACAAAGCCTCGGATTCAGGCTACTTGCGCCTGTCTTGCCCGAAGTGCGCCTTTGAGACAACACCTTTGTACTGCGATGAAGTCGAGGACGAGTATGATTTGAATATTTTGGAGGTGGCGTTGGATGAACGAAGTGAAGTGTGATCTGATTATTTCAAGTAGAACAGGACACGACGATTGGGTGGCTTTTAGTCATTATTTCAAGAGAGGGGATACTTATACTCTAGTAAACTTTTACGGATATGAAGATGCAGTCCCTTTAACTTTTGAAATGTGGGAGTACACTCGCGAGGAGTTTGAGCACTGTGTCTGGAGTAGGTTGTATTACTTGCTGGAAGACTTGGAGTCTTCGGAAGTGCCAGGTAAAGCCAAGCTGGTTATTACCATTTCTGACAAGGGCAGGAGCGGGGGCATTTACCAGTATAATAACCATCCAGACTGGCCGGGTCTCTTCAGCTTCATCGAAGTAATATCTGCAGACGTTGAATTGGGAACAGGTATTGAAAACCGTGGCATCCTGGCAGGACTCCCGGATCTCGAGGCTTTTTTAACAGATCTGGTGACCAAAGAACACCTAGAAATCGATTTGGTGGAGCTAAAGAAAAAAGTGGCTGCCTTGGAAGAGGCAGATAAGGGGGTTTAGAATGTTTATTAGTTTGCAAAAAGAATTAGAGGAGGCAAGGGCCCGATACAAAGATCTAGAAACTGTATGTAACGTCCAAACAACTCTCAGGGAGTGTATCTTGGAGGCAAAGCAAGTACTAGGGAAGCTAGGGTTGCCTTTAAGTCTTCTCCTTGAAGAATTAAACAATGAGTCTAAGGGTAATAAACCAAAGCTACCCCAGGAACCGAGCAACCCTTCTGCTTCCTCAGAAAAAAGTATTGTGCCTCCGGGGTTTCAGAGGCATTGCATAGTGAGCATAAGTCTTCCCTTCCCTAGGACTGTTTTTAAGTTCAGAGTGCCGAGTCTTGCTTTGACACTACTGAATACTAAGGAAGTTCTGTTTGCTTCTGTTCCCAACAACAAACCACAGGTAGTCCTGAGGGAAGAGCCTACAGAGGGGGCTAGTAAGGTGGTTCTAAGGAGATCTGCTAGTGGGAACCCAGACATTTTGGCAATAAGTATAGATATGCCTTCAGGTTTTGTTAGAGAAAGAGTCTGGGACCTCATAACAAAAGCAGCAAGGGCGGGACAGGTTAAGAGCACTCTGTTACTGTGCTCCCACTGGGAGACAGACGGAATCTACATTGACTTTGGAAATCTTGGGGATGCGCCAAAGAGCCTTATAGAAGCGAAGCCTTGGCAGCTCACCACTAAGAGGCCTAAGACAGAGGAAGCCTTCGCGGCGATGCTTGGGGGTGGATTTCGTGACACAACTGCAGGTTGAGCTGGAACGTACAAAAGAAAGGCTGCAGGTGCTAGAGGTTGTGCAAAGCCTTGAACAAAAGATTACTCACACATTAAAGGTCCTTACACCCACTCTTACGCGGATAGGTATAGATCGCGAGGTCTTTGTAGCTTCTTTACTTAGAGAGGTAGGTGCTACTGGCAGCCAGACGCCCACCAAAGCCCTGCTGTCTACAGGTTTCTCAAGGATGAGTGCACGCTTGTCTGGTCTTTACTTTGGATTCAAAGGGGAACTCTATAACAGACTGCTGGCCTGTGCAAGTGTAAGGCAACGTGTAGATCTTAAAGAAAAGAAGCTCATCTTCGTTAAAAACACACACCCCCCTAAGCAAAGGCAGGCTGATGTTCGCCCTAACCGTAATGGGCTTACAGCGGAGGTGTTCATAACTACGCAAACATTACCCCTCTTAGTGGCCGCTATAAAAGAGATTAACAAGGATAAGGGTGTTGTGTGTGGGCCAGTCGCGTTCGCATACGAAGAGACTACTAGGGAGATTATAGTAGACCTCAATAGTATAAGGGCTTTTGAAGCCCGCATACCAGGCTGGGCGGCCTCATCAAAAGTTATCACAGACAAACTACATAGTCTTCTCGGAGAGGAGGAAACCCCCTTCTTGAGTAAGATAATTAAAAAGTACAGAACTGCTAAGCCAAAGGTAACATTTCTAAGCGCTCAGGCTACAAAGTTAGGTCTTTCTTATCATAGGACCTACTACTACTCAATAGAAAACCGCGATAAGCGCCCAGCGGCTATGGGCACCCATCTACTACTATCTCCTTCCACCCAAGCTACTGGAGATGTACGGGTTTATGTGGGAGGCTACACCGCCACTATTGAGATACTCGACCCCCTCCTGTTTGGGCCTGACGAGATAAGTAACAACGTAGCAATAGATAGGAGGGAGGGTGGGCGTCTCCTTGTCGATATTTTTAGTTAACGACTAGCACTGTGCTGGTGCTTCGCCGGTGGGGGTTTAGCCTCCACCGGTTTAATTTTAAGGAGGTTTTTATGAAAGGTTGGGCAATTTTACCTGAACACGGAGTAGTTGATGGGGTTGCTTACAGGATTGGGCTTAATGCTGAGCCTAACTGTTTTTACTACTTCGCCGATAAGGACATATTTGCGTACATAGAGAGAGGCCCCGTGTTTGCCGAAGTAAGTACCCCGGCAGGAGCTCTGGTGCGCGAACAGAGCTATAAGGGCACCAGGTGGTATGTAACAAACAGTCTAGTAGTACATAAGTTCCACAAACCCACCTTTGGGCTCCTAAAGTATATGATTAGCAACGGAGCGGATCCTCAAGCTAATGGCGGGGCTTTGGTCAGCTTCCTTGCTCAGAGAAACAAGGTACCCGTACTTGAGTATATATTCAACCTTGGGTTCCAGTTTTTCAACCTTAGCGCCTCATTTCACCTGGTACTTACGTCTCCACAAGTGGAAAGAAATACCCTGGAGCTTCTATTGAAGAAGCTGCCAATCGACGACTTTATACTCGATAAGGCAGCTTATCATTTTGCTGAACAGGAAAGGTGGGATGAGTACAAATTAATTCTCAAGTATGCACCTCCAGGCTTTAGCCCCTCTTTGAGGCAAGGCAGCCGCACCCCCGCTTTAGGCTAAATAATCATCGGCAAGCAATTAAGAGAATTTAGTAATATACACCAGGAGGTGTTAGTTGTGGAAGTGGATGTATTGTTAAAGGAAGTAAGTAGTTACAGCAAGGAAGCCGAAGCCAGAATAAGAAACGCCAGTCTAGAGGTCTTGAAGGCGGGAGAGGTTATAGGGGCTCTTGTACAAGGCCTAACCCCAAACCTGAAGCTCCTTGGTATAAGTGAGGAGCACTTCTGGGAGCTAGTCCTTAAAAACTCCAAACATAATGGAACCAAGGGAGGTTCTGTTGAGGCAGGGGCATCAGAGGCTGGGCACTCAGCGGTGCTACCAGCCGAGAGGGAGGAAAGAAAACAGGCGCAGGAGACCCCAGTTTCAATACAGGTTCCTCTATTCGACTTTGCGGGTAGTTGTAAGGTAGTTTCTTACCCAAATAAATCGGTACCTCAGGCCACGGTACAGGTGAACTTCTCCCAAGAAGCTGCAAAAAAGGCGGGCCTCACCCTTACAGAAAAAGTACGTATAGTTAAAGAAGGCTCCTTGATCCGATTGATTCCCACCAAAAATTCTAATGGGATCACCGTTTCAAGAAAGACTTCCAAAGATACCATTATAGGCGCGCAGATATGTGTGCCAACTAAGCTAAGACCCTCAGTAAAGGAAACCATAGACTATCCCCCTAACTGGGATTTTGCATATGACACCCTATTCTCTGTATCCTCTAAGGGTGTTGTAATAAACCTAAGCACTAGGCAGTCCAAAGAAAGAAGAACAAGGGTCAGAAATCCCTACAAAGGGGCTATGCTCTTGCATTTCTTACAAAACTTGTACTCCGAGGAGACCCTTTATACAACGGAGGCACACCCTACGCTTCCTGCTGTACGAGGGGATACAAGAACCTATTTCAGGGTAAAGACTTTTGATAGGTACTCGATAGAGCTAAAGGCAGATACCCGTGAATTTAAGGCCAATGCAGTAGACCTTAACTATGAGCTGGCTTCGGGCCCCTTAGGTACTATTATCCTCCCCAAGGCCTGTCACGAACAGCTTATTGCGTGGTCGGAGACGGGTAGGGTCATTATGGAGCAATATGATGAGCTCAAGTATCGAATGCTCCCCTACCGAGTTGTGTAGCTACATTAAGTTTTAACAGGGAAACTCCGGCGGAGGGCTAACCTCCGCCGGTTTTATTCTGTAAAATTTCTTTACCTTTTTGGTATAAAAAATGTAGAGAGGATTGGAGAGCGCTGCTGCAATCCTTTTGTTAGTCTTTGGATCCCTTTTTATTACCCTGGGGACCTTTTTTGATAGTAATAGTTAAGCATTACTGGACTTTATTCACTACTTAACAACGTATAAAAAGGTCTAATAAAGCCATACATAAGCTAAAAGGCACACAATTGTATATTATTTGTGTATAGCAGGGATTGTGATATAATGCTGGTACTGTTGTGCGGAATAGGGGGTTAATATGGGTTCTATTATTAGCATTGTAAACAATAAGGGTGGTGTTGGAAAAACTTCGGTTACCATTGCCATTGCCGACACCCTCCTTTGGCTACAAGAGAACGCACCACAAACACTTCCCGAAGAGTACAGAACCTTACCTATACTGGTGGTAGATATGGACCCACAAGCCAATACAACTGAAGCTCTCGGGATAGATCCTACCACAAGCTTAAAAAACATTTGTGAAGTGCTAGAATCACCGCATATTATGGGAACACCCGAAGGGCTGAATATAATCATACCTGTCGGTAAGAAAGAGAATACCTTCGCCATCCCGTCTTCATTGAAACTAGAAAGTACCGGACTAATTCTTATGACTACTATGGATGGGGTAACCCGTCTGCGTTTAGCTCTCCAGAAAATACAACAAAATTATTCCTTAATCCTGGTAGACACACCCCCATCATTGGGGAGTCTAACTCAGAATGGGGTAGTTGCGGCGGATTATGCACTAATACCTATAATCCTATCCAAACACGCACTATACGGGGTCACCAATATGCTCTCCTTCCTGGCTAAGGCTAAGGAGAGTCACAATCCAAAACTAAAGACCCTGGGGCTTTTAATAAACGCCTATGACAAACGCTACCGCTTACAAAACAATTTGCTGAATGTAACTCAACGCACCTATGGAGACTTTGTGTTTAATACAATTCTGGGCACCTCCTCGAGGCTAGTTGAAAACCTTGCTGGCCGCCGCCGGGTTTTCTGGAATATGACCCAAGAGCAAAGGGAAACCCTACTTGCCCTTATACAGGAAATCTTTGCCCGTGCAAGTGGTGGTGTCCGAAATGTCTAAGAAGAAAGATACCATCCTTGACGATATTCTTGCGGACTCTGTTGAGATTGCAAGGATGGGTTCAGACATAAGAAGACAGAATCTCCTCGACCAGGCTGCCTCAGTTTGGGGAGGGGTTACGCCAAGCGTAAGGGATACGGATACCGTAAGGGGCAATACCCCTAAGGATACGGGAACCGTAAGGGATACGGATACCGTAAGGGATACGGATACCGTAGGGGTTACGGAAAAAAGCCTTACGGATACCGTAGGGGTTACGGAAAAAAGCCTTACGGATACCGTAGGGGTTACGGCAAAAACCCTTACGGAAACCGTCAGGGATACGGATAACGTAAGGGGTACGGAAAGCGTAAGGGATACGGATACCGTAAGCCCTGTCGGAGAGTGCGTCCTGAACTCCCTTTCAGACGTTTCCAGAGTAAACGCAATTATCAGGGCAACCTCCTTAAAAATACCCTATGCTGCCCGCTGTCTCCTGCTTCAGCTGCTGTGTACAATGCGCTCCTCCAAGGAGGAAATCTCGCTGGGGGCCTTGTCCCGGCTGACAGGCACCCGAAGAGCGACCCTTACTGAGTCCCTTACCACTCTTGAGCAGGAAGAAATAGTAGTAGTGCGGCGATTGATGAGCTCTATAACAGTTGACGTAACCCCTTATCTAGGGCTTACGGAAAGCGTAACCCCCCTTCCACGTATGTATGTATGTATGAATGATCTTTATAATAAACAAACAAACAAACATACAGAACACAGGCTTACGGAAAGCGTAACCCCCCTGGAGAGACAAGCAATCGAGTACAGGGCGGAGGACCTCCTTGTAGTGTTGGATCTTCTGCAAATAATTAAGGTCACTCACGGCACTCCCGATGTGTCCAGGAAAGCCTTCAAAGTTATACTTAATGCTGCAGCAAGTGACGAGGATAAGCTGACCGGGATCACAATAGCGTTAATTGCTGCGGCAAATGGCAAGAAGAATCTACAGGCTTACTGGGTAAGACTTATGGAGGACAAGGACAGGGAAGAGTTAACGGCCAGCGCCCTCCAGGCTTCTAAGGAGTTTCTGAAGCTGTGTAGCACCCTCAGGAGCAAGGCCTTTGAAAACCCCAGCTTTGACGAACTTAAAAGTATGGGCACTAAGCTGCTAAGGCTGAACGAAAAGGTAAAAACAAGGGCTAGCCTTGTGGATTACCTGTCCTTGAAAGCTGACGAACTAGAGGCCAGGCTGTCCGTGTATAAGGCTAGCTTGCTTCAATAGGCACTATTTCCACAGGTAGGGCCTTTACCCGGGTAAGGACCAGCGTCATACCCTCCCCAAGCTTAATGGGTACTATTGTATTCACAGTTATGATCCTCGCCACCTCACAGTGGATCTTCTTAAGATTATTCAGGCTAAACCTTTCCACATTGGGCAACGCTGTCCATAGGACTGCCTCAGGGCTTAGTAATACCCTGTATGCTGTGACGTTCCCCCTAGAAGGTGGCAGCGCATTTCTAACCGGATCAGGCACATCCCAACCAACCCCTGAAACAGTATCCGGGTCACCAAACCACAAGTCCAGGGTGTTAGAAGAATATCGGTAATACAGTAGTAAATCCTGCATACTCAACACCCCCTTTGTGTAAGCCCTGTACACCTCAATTATACACAAGTATAGCAGAATTGAGTTGTGTTAAGTACAACACTCAGTGGGAATACGGTTGTTATGCACAATATGTTGTGATATACTTGTGTTAGCAAAGCAAGACCGAGACCCTTGCTATGCAAACACCCTATTCCTCGTACAGACCCTAACGGGTTAATGAAGGGAGCACCCGCACAGTGCTCCCTATTTGTCTTCTTCTATTTTCTTTAGCCTTCGCTTATCATCGAAAAGTATAACATCCGGAGGAGGTATCCTCGGCGGGTATGGGGCACACCAGTATCTGTTTTTCATAAAGGCCCGTCTAACAGGCAAGACCGCATCTTGATTCAGCAGAAGTAGCGGGTAGCTTAAGACAGACGTGCACGAGAAAAACAGAAGCATAATAGCCCTCCACACAGGCATTCCTCCCTATACTTTTATAAGGTTCAGTACAATCTCCCCCAGCTCAAGATCGATAGCTCCCCTGGTCTTTTCCACAAGGTACATAGCAGAGACCCCTGAGAGCTCCTGGAGGGTAAACAAAAAGACTCTGCCCTGTGCGTGCACAGAAACAGAGTCTCCCACAATATCTATAACCGGAGCTACGCTCTTTTCCATAATCAGCCCCGTAGTATTTCCAGTATCTTATCCTTTTCCTCTGCTAGCAGCCCCTTAAGCGCCGATACAGGAGCCGTTTTGAGTTTAGTAAAGCTGGCATCTGTTAGGAACTCTCCGACCTTCTCCAGCCTATCAGGATGCTCCTTCATTGTCTTTAGCACTTCAAGGTCCAGAGGAGCGGCCTGTTTTACAAAAGTCTGGTCGAAAGTAGTTGCATAGGGGTCCTCGAGGAGCTGATTGTAGTAAGAGTCAAGACCTGCTGTTTTGTCGAGTGCATAGAGCTCCTCTGCAAAGTCTACAGGGTCTAGCTGCTCCTTTCTGCTTAGCAGCTCCCTGTACTCTGCTCTCTTCTCAAGGCACAGGTTTATCCTCTCTTCAACCTTCTCCGTTAGCACTGGGGAATACTCATCCCAGTTAGCGTACTTAGACAAGGGATGTTCCTCAGACACCTCAATACCCGAAGCAATTGCTGCTTCCTTAAGGCGCCTCGCCGTTACCGCTCTCCACTTTGGAGGCAGCTTATCGTAGCTGCTGGCAAACTTCTCAAGGGAGGTTCTGGTGTGTTCTGTGTCAAAAATCGGGAACTTCTTAACAGAGGTTCCGTCTTCAGTCTCTGCAACCAGAGCAAACCCCGCTTCCGGTAGCCTGTCCAGGAGCCGTGCTTCCGCTTCTTTAGTAAGTACACTCATAGACTGCCCCACAGTCCGTGCCACCTTTGACTGGTGCACGGTGACCGTCTTATCGGAGGTAGGAAGTCTATCGGAGATACTGCGGAGTACCGGGAAGTGTTCTATATGTTCCATACCACCAAGCTTTACGAGTGAATTACAGATACGCTGGCCTATGGCAACAGCCTCGGCCTCAGGCAAGTCATCCAGAACGTTCTCGTAATAATAAGCGCTAAGCAGGGCAGCTTCCTTTGTCATAACAGGAAACTTCCTCTGGATAACACCAGTATTAGTATGTATGACCAGTGCAAAAGCCTCGTCGGGTAGCCTCCCAACCCCTATGGGATCTTCTACCGAGGCCTCCTTTATGAAATCGGGAGCCTGATGTACCAGCTGCAGCTTAGGGTCATCATATATATCAAATATCTTTCCTGCAAGATCTAAAGGCATTCACATCACCTCTCAGTCGGTAAATGCCCCTGGTACATAAGTACCAAGGGCTCTATAGCAGGTGTTGATTACTTAGGTCTTTTTTCAGTTCTCCTCGTTTTCGTTGGGGGAAGGTTCGACAAGATTAGGGTTTGTCTGACTGCCGCCTGCACCATAGTCCAGGGTGCTCGTAGGAACCGGCACAATTCTGGAAACCATCATAGAGACACTTTCCATAACGAGTACGTCGCCGGCAGACGAGCTCATCTGATGTGCGTTGACCATACAACCCTCGAAGGCCACCGCAGAGAGGATCTCTTCCTGTGCGCTGTCTCCCTCTTTTACCTTAGGATCATAGAACAGCATAGCCAGACCACAAGGAGAGTCGAAGTACTCACTTGCAAGGTTGAGGATTATTTCCCCGGAGCCCGCCTCTCCATACTTTGCTTTCTCCGTGTCAGTAAGGTCAGAGATGGTGGCGTCTCCTGTGGCGAGTATTGAGAGGACGTTCTTACCACTAAGGAGGATCCTCCCGAAGGAGAAGGTCTTATACGTTCTACCCGGCAGGTTTATGTCTATGTCGGAGCCTATCTCGAAGACCTGCTGGATGTTCTTGTTCTGGCCTAGGTTGTAGTTCTGAATAAGCCCTATGGGTCTCAGCTTCTTAGTATTAGCCCAGGTGTTAACGGGCTTACCAGCTTCATCCACCAGAACAGCTATAAGCGTAAACTTAGAGTTTATCGCTTTCTTTTCCAGTGCCCCTACGCCTTCCACTGCTTGCGTATAAGGATTCCAGTTAGCAAGGTTTACACTCATTTATTGTCACCCCTTTACCTGATATTTGTAGAGGTGCCGGGTTTCCCCGGCACGGGTTTATGCTCTCCTTACTGTTGACTGAACGGTAAACAGCATTCTGTTGGCTGGGTACAGAGGATCATAAGCTACAACCGCCTCGATAGTGTCCCTGCTAGCGGCAGAGATCTTCAAGGATACCAGCTGTGTCTTGGCACCCACCCTGTAGTGCTTCACCGCTTTTGCTATTTCCGCTTTGACCGCTATCGAAACATCGTTCAGGAAGCCTGACGTGATGTTCTTTGTGGCCATCATATCGTCCATCGTGCTCTTTATAGCGATACAGAGGAGGTCCTTACCCCTGATAATACTGTCTTCCATAGTCTCTGTGTAGGTTTCTGCTGTAGTAACCTGGTGCTTTACAGCAACCCTGGCGCCTACCATCTTCAGACACCACAGACCGGCTGCGGCAAGAGAGTCGAGCTGGTTTTCCGTAAAGAAACTGGAAAGACCGTTGGGGTAGTGGATACCTGCTATCATAGGATCCTTATAGCCGCTGAAGTTGAAACTGTAGTCCTGTCCGAGGCCCTTTACCATACCGGCGTAGTGCGCCGCGTAGTACAGGCCGGGTAGAGAATACAGTGCGCCTTCAAAGCTGTAGTAGAAAGCGGGATTCATAAGGACTCTAAGTCTGAAGTTCTCAAAGTTGTACATAAGTCTGGTGTAGTCCTGTACAACCTGAGCTGAGGTTCCATCCAGGTACTTCTCGGTTGCAGACTCAAAGGAGGAGAAGCCCATCATAGCTATTCTGAATTTGGACTCTTCAGGAACGCTGAAAGTGTTCAAGTGGTCCTGAACCTTGTCCCCGACTACGTTTACGTCACCCAGTACAGCCAGCGTGTACAGGTAAACGTCTCCCATAGCATTCAGAGCATCACTAAGAGAGGCATCTTGCATAGTAAACACGCTACCGAGATCCTGTGCGGTGGGGATAACAGCCATTACGTAGACGGGACCGCTACCCGCTTTTCTGAGTGCCATATAGGCACCGAAACCGAGCGGATTGTATGGATGGATCGGCCCTATGAACTGCTCTATGTCTCTCTGGCTTCTTATTAGCATAGGAGCTTGGAACACTCTGTTAGAGTACGAGTACTTAACTTCAAGCTCCAACCCGGCTGTAACCGTGACATCAGCACCCAGAGTTATAACCCCGGTGAAACGGTTAATCGAGTACCCTGTTTCGTCCGCAGCGTTAGCCACAAGCGCGCTTCCGTCGAGCTTTACTGAGGTTACTGTGGTGACCGGATAGTTTGCAAGGTTAACTATCTTCTGGCCAGCCGCCAAGGTGAAGATCTGGGTAACCTTAACTTCAGGCTGAACCATACCGGCAAACTCAACATACACATCAACACCGGATACATCCCAAGAGGAAGACCCAGCGTTATATGTCAGGAAGCTGGCTCCATTTATCGGAGTAGCCTGGACTACGTTGCTCCCGTTAGCTATGGTGATCTTTACTATGCCGTCGTCCAGGTCAGTCAGGTCAAGGGCGTCTGCATTAACCTCGTAGTAAGGGACCGCACCGGCAAAGTTAGGCTCCTGCGTGTAGTGCTCACGGAACCAAAGCTGACTAAGGTGCTTAACTGAAAGGTTAGCTCCTGGAAGTGCAAGGTAAACCTTCAGCGTGGATGCCTTAGGCACCACAGCACCGGATATGTTTAGGGAAATGGACTCTTCGGAAGTGAAGTCTTCACTTTCGATGTGCGCAACGTTTGCGCGACTACCTTCAACTACGTGTGTGGCTACTCCAACTATACCCGGCAGCATATCCTGGATCTGGGGCACAATCGGCGTAACTTCCTGTCTTTCCTGGGTAATAAACACACCTAGGCGATTATAGGGCATTGCTGCACCTCCTTAGATTAAACTTATCCTTATGTTTCTTATGGTAAATGTCTCAACTGCTTCTATAACAGACGCAACAGTCTTTGAGGCGTACAGCTGAATGGTACGTTCTGAGTAGGTATGGTCTCCCCCTAAAGTTAAAGTCTGCGCTTTGCTTATACCCAGTGGAGACACGTCATCCAGACCTATACGTACAAACTCTCGGGTCTTAAACAGCATTAACTCGAATAACATTGTTGACAACCTTGCCGCTTCTGCCGGCGTTTTTGTGCAACAACGTACACGGAAGGAGCCCTGTACCATAGCCGTCATAAGTCCCTGTTCGTGAAACTGATTAGTGCCGGGAGCTTCGATGGTCAGTGTAGGTCTGACTATTGAGTATCCATCGTTCTCCAGTAATACCAGGGTTCTTGGCAGTAACCTTGCCGATGCTATGGTGTCTTCCTGGCTAAGTACGGCTATATCAGATTGGGTAAAGTCCTGCCTATTCATCCTATAAGTAGAGTAAGTACTTAAGGACGCCCAGATAAATTGTGCCAGAATTGGCATAAACGTGCCGTCGAAGCTCTCAAAGTTTTCGTATTGGTACATCTACATCACCACCGGAGCGGCTTTCAGCGGTCTGTGCTTTTTGAAAAACTCTTCCGGTATGGTCAGAGCGTGAAGAGCGTCACTCTTGGGGATCCTTATTGCTGTTATGTTTTGAAATACAGGAAAACTGCTTCTGTATGTAACCAGCTCTATAGTGTGGACTCTAAACCTCTCGGCATTATGTGTATCCACAATTACGTCTCCCTCGAGAAGAGCCGGGTAATATAGAGCCTGTACCTGATAAACACTGTCATAAGTAGGCGCGCCATCGAGGTTAATCTGTCCTACAGAGGGCATCCTGAGGTACCTGAATGTAAAAGAAATAGGGTCCCAGTAGCCTCCGTCCCAGCCTGTACCAAAGCAAACCGGGCAGTAGTCTTTCATTCTCTTAGCCTCTATGACGTTCCAGCAAGAAGGGCAACGCTCACCCTCTCTTTTGAGTATTAAGGCCACTCCTGCCACTCCGTCTATCTTCTGCAGTGCCCTCTCCGCTTCAACCAGATAGGAAAGGTAAGCTATATCAGGCTCATAAGTGAGTGTGTAAGCGGGTGAAGTGTCCATAATCATACCGCTAGGGTCTGTGTACTCAAAAAAGTATGAAGGCAGTCTATCTCTATGTCTCACGTTTGAAGTTTCATCCACAAAATACCCGGTCTCGGATAAGGATTCACTAAGCACCAGCCGGGGTGCTCCGGGGCTGGTACTGACACATAATCTTAGGGATAGTCCTCCTAGCCGCCGGGCTTTCGCCCACTGTATAGCTAAGTGTCCGGAGGAGGTTGGAGCTACCTTGACCTCCATCGTTCCATCAAACAACACAGGCACACCTCTCTATCATAGAAACCCCACGCTCCCGCGGAATGACTCGATATTCAACCAGTTCTTTTCGT
>Ga0334884_1003338_pt1 | contig 18314 bp, 14 predicted proteins | sample GraSluR1_MG_7_FD_207215 | JGI IMG/M metagenome (GOLD analysis project Ga0334884, IMG submission 207215) | Sludge microbial communities from methane-producing bioreactor in Wageningen University, Netherlands - Granular Sludge_12_05 R1 | ecosystem: Engineered > Bioreactor > Anaerobic >...
GCCTATGAGGAGAGGGCCAACACCTTTTATCGAAGCGTCGCCAGCGGTTGGGACATGATCATCTACGAACGCGGTGGGGTCCCCCTGTTCACCGTCGCGACCCGGGCGCAGTGAGAGGGCGCTGACCTGAGGCGCCTCGCGCTGGCGATCTGCCGCCTTGCCTGCTATTGCTTGCACCCCTTCGCAACCGTATGATGGCACAGGACGTCGTCTCTTTGTCACCAGGAGTCAGACCTTGCTGCCCCCACCGCCATGCCCGAGGCCTTCCGGCGCTCCCTACCGCTCACGGCCCCTGTACCTGTGCCTCTTCGGCCTTTTGCTCATGGGCTGTCTCGGCGATGACCAAGCCCGCTTCGAGGCGACCCTCGCTGCGCATCTGAGCTGTGCCGCGGCGCGTTTCCCCTTCTCGCCGAGCCTCTTTGCCGCCACCCGCACCAACAACGGGGCCTTCATCCGCATGGCCAGCCAGGGCAACGATCGCCTCAGAGCCGATGGCCTCTACATCGCCATCGCAGAGTCGCCCGGCCTGACGGCACTCCAAGCTTGCCCAAGCCTCTCTGACCTCACAGGGCAAACGCTCCCCGTTGGACCGGATCAGTGTGCCCAGGCCTACCTGCGTTTTGGCTCTTGCCTGCGCGACTTCACCTCCTTGCATGTCGTCGGTACCCTCGTCTTCGATGAATTGAGCTTCGACGAGGGTAAACGGATTAGCGGACGCATCGCCGGAGACCTGGAAGAGATCACTTACCGCGAGGTCTTCGGTGAGCGTGTCGTCAGCCGCGAGCGCATGGGTTCACTCGAGGGCACCTTTGATTTCGCCGTGCGCGTCGGCCCGCCTTTTCAAATGTTTGCAACCCAACCCGGCAGTGTCTACCGTCCTTGAAAGACCGCTCGACCCTTGGCCTTTGCCACCCCATGGGCCTACCATTCGACGGCCAAAGCGCCCAGAGCAACGCCCGTGCCACTGAAGGCGGCAACCATGACCCACAAGCGCGACCACTTCCACATCCTCCTCGTTGACGACAACCCCAGCCTCCTCTCCCTTTACGCGGCACTCCTGCGCGACGCCGGACACCAGGTAGAAACGGCGACGAATGGCACCGAGGCCCTGGACCGCCTCACCCGCGCCCCCAACGACCCACCAGACCTCGTCTTACTCGACATGGAGATGCCAGAGATGGACGGCTGCGAGGCCGTGCGGCGCATCCGCGCTGACGCTCGCCTGAGCACCCTCCCAGTGGTCGCCTTGACCTCGCACGAGCTGCCCGAGCAGATTAGCCGAAGCTTGGATGCTGGCTGCGACGCCTACATCGTCAAGCCCACCCGGCAAAACGCCCTCCTCGAAGAGCTCGCTTTCTTCTTCTCCGAACTGCCCCTCACACGAGACGTCCATGGCCCAGCTCACTCGTGACGCATCCCGGCGAGCCGCGGCGCTCATGCTCCTCATGCTCGCGTTGGTGGCCCTGCCCAGCCTTGGACGCGCCCAGACCACCGAACTCACCGCTGCCGATCGCCTGGCGCTGCTCTACTCGCGCCAACTGAGCTTCAGCGACACGGGCGAGCCCGTGGTCCGCATCGGCATCGTCGATGGCCTCGATGAGGTGCGGTTCACTGCCGCGGCCCCAATCAAGGTGCTCCCCGCTGGCCCAGGCGGGCCAGTCATCGAGATGCCTGCCGCCCAAGACTACGTGGTCCAACTCCGTGACGGACGCGCGGGAACTTACAAGTACTATCTCGTCCTCGAACGCTTCACCCCCGCGGAAGGGGAGGCCCTCGCGGCCGCAGAGAGCTTGTGGCGCCAGCGCGGCATCGAGGCTACGAAGCTCGAGCTGGGTGCCCTCTTCGCGATTTCCGGCGCGGTCTTCGACAACCGTGAGTCCCTGCTGGTCTCCCAACCCTTTGACACCACGGCGGAAGCCGAAGTCACCAAGAAATCCATCGAAGAGAAGCACCAGGTCGAGGTCGCCCTACACGCAGAGCTCGTCCAATATCCCAGCGCGGCCCTGACCTTGGCGCGCAGCGCCAAGGACGTGGTGATCCATCACCAAGATCTGCTGTGGATCCAAAGCGGCGATCACCTCATCACGCTCAAAGATGTACCCACGGAGAGCGGTAAGAAACAAGACGTCGCCCTCCTCGAAGCGCTGGTCTTCACCACCGACCGCCATGGCAAGCTCGCCGTCGTCAATGTCGTCGGTGTCGAGACCGCCCTGCGCGGCGTGGTTCCAGCAGAGATCTTCGCCACCGCCCCCCTGGCTGCGCTCAAAGTGCAAGCCATCGCCGCTCGGGGCACCCTGCTCTCCCAGATCGGCGTGCGCCACTTGGCCGATCCCTACAACCTCTGCAACACCCAGCATTGCCAGGTCTTTGCGGGAATGCAGGCCGCCAAGAACGCCACGGATCAGGCCGTGCTCGAGAGCCGCGGCGAAGTGCTCTTTGCGGGCAAACGCATCGCCGAAACCTATTACAGCTCCAACTGCGGTGGCCTCATGGCCAGTCCAGAAGAGGTCTGGGGGCTGCCACCGCGCCCCTACCTCTATGCCCACAGCGATGAGTTGCCCAGCGCGTCGCGCCAAGCCCCCCCCACGGAAGAAGAGCTCGCCCGCCTCCTGGCGACCACGCCCAAGACTTTTTGCAATACGACCCACTACTCCAGCGGCAAAAACCTCCGCTGGGAGAAAGGCTTCTCCAGCCAGGAGATCGATGAGCTCGTCGCCCGCCGCTGGCCAAAGCTTGGCGCGGTCCAAGCCATCGAGGTGCTAGAACGCGGCGTCGGCGGCCGCGTGGTCAAGCTCGCTGTCACCGGCACCCAGGGCACGGAAATCATCGAACGAGAGCTCCCCGTCCGCCGCCTCTTTGGCGGCTTGCGCAGCGGCCTCTTCGTCGTCAAGACCGAACGCGACGCCAAAGGGAAAGTCAGCGGCTTCACCTTCGTCGGTGGCGGCTTCGGGCATGGCGTCGGCATGTGCCAGACCGGATGTATGGAAATGGCCCGCCAGGGTCACAGCTACACGGGCATCCTCGAACACTATTATCCCAACACGGACGTCAAGAAACTGTGGTGATCCGCACCTCACACCTTCAGAACTGCGAGCGCGCTCATGTACCTCCCCAACAGACGATCTCTCCCTCACCTCTCGCTCCTCCCGACGCTCGCGCTCTTGCTGCTACAACCGGCGCTTGGCGTCGCCGAAGACCTCCCAGTCGTCTTCTCCGTGCGCGCCGAGAGCGCCTGGAGTGGCTCCCATGACACCCACATCCGCATCGACAGCGCCCTCGATAGCAGCAGCGCGCGCGACACCACCGTCGAGGAACTCCACCCCAGCCTCGGCGCCTCACTCGGCGTGGAAATCCCCATCTCACCTTACTTCGCGCCTGGCGTTTTGGTGCGCGGCATGGCCTGGAGCACCAAAGCCGCGCAAGACCTCGAGCTCGTCCGCAACCTGTGGCTCGACGTGGACTTGACCCTGCGCGCTCGCCTGCCTCTCCTCGAAGACCGCATCGCCTTCTACTTGCTCATACCAGTGGGAGTGACCATCAACCGCTTCAGCGAAGACGTGCAAGGTCGTTTTGACGCTGATTGGTACCACGGCGTGGGCGTCAATTTCTCACTCCTCGCCGGCTTTGCAGGCCAAGTCACCCCAGCCTTGACGCTCTTCATCGAGTCCGGCTGGACCTACCGCTACTTCGAACACAGCTCACACGGCGACGTCTTTGGCGCACCCGCAGGCATCGCCTTGGAGAACGCCGTCAACCAGCTCTCACTCAACCTCGGGGTGAGCTTCAACCTCAACCCCTGAACCCTGCGCTCACGACGTGCTTCCCTGGGTCACACACTGACGGATCCAGCCCGCACTCCGGCGAAACAGACCCGCCACATCCACGGCACAATGGCGCACCACCTCGGCAATGACGTCGAAAGTGCGCAGAATGCCCTGCAGCGGCATCCGGTGCAGCCGAATGGTGTGGTTCAACTCGGCGATCACCGCCTCCCAACCCGGCTGGTCACCATAGACCCCCTCGAACCACGCCAGGTGGAGCAGCGCCTCGAGCTGCACACTGCGCATCCCAAAGGCACGTGCCTCGTTGGCGATCTCCCACAGCTCGTCGTAATACCAGCGGCCTGGTTGCAACAGAAGCCCGACTCGCAACTGCGCCACCCGCGCCAACTGCTGTCGCTCCAACCACTCACCTCGTTGCGCCGTCGCGAAGGCACTCTGGTAGTAGGCTTCGGCGCGAGAAAAGTCGCCTTGGCACTCCCCCAGCAAGCCTAAGTCACACAGAATCTCGGCCCTATAGGCATCAGAGCTGTGCACATCCAACAGCATCACGGCCTGGCCAAGCTGCTCCTCAGCCACCGAGTAATCGCCCTGTAACAGGGCCAAACGCCCCAGCCGACCCATCACATGCGCCTGCCGCGACAAGGAACCGATCTCCTGGTACTCCTCCAGCGCCTGCTGCGCCAAAGTGGCCGCCTTCTCGTAGTGGCCCAAGAGCATCTCGAGCGTGGACAACACCACTTTGCTATCGGCCGATCCTTGCCGATCGTTGTGCTCCTTGATCACCGTCAGCGCTCGTAGCACGAACTTCTGCGCCTCATCGACGTGGAACAGGCTCGCCTCCAGGTCGCCCAGCGCCGTCTGCCCATGGGCCACGCCCAGGGGATCCCCCAAGCGCTGCTCAATCTCGATGGCCCGCTCGATGCAATCGCGGGCATCCTCCACCCGGCGATAGAGGTAGGCCGTCTTGGCCAAGTCGAGCAACACGTCGGCCTCGTCGGCCGAACTATTGATCGAGCGATAGTACTTCTGGGCCTGTCCAAACCACTCATGGGCCGCGCGAAAGTTGCCCAGCTCGAGGGCCGTCCGCCCAAGCTCGTGTAGCGAGCGCGCCATGAGGTCGTAGCTCTGGCCGCCAGCACCAAAATCGTAGGCCCGCTGAAAACATGACTGCGCCGCTTCCCAGTCGCCCTTGAGGCTCGACACCCGCCCCATGCCGAGCAACAACCGACCCTGCAGGCCTTCATCAACCTCAGAGATCAGCGCGCGCGCGCGATGAAAATAGCCATCTGCATCATCAAGGCGGTTCTGCGCCAGCGCCAAATCGGCCTTGCCGCAGTAACAGCGTCCCTCAGTCACCGAGTCGCCGCTGCGTTGTGCCAATACCAACGCGTTCGCCAAGTAGTCGTCGGCCGGCCCGTACTCAGACAGACGCCGGCAGATCTCACCGAGGTCGTAATACACCCGCTTGCCGAGCTCTTCACCTTGCGCGCTGTCGAGATCCAGCAGCGGCAGGATCGCCTCGTAGAGCGCCTTCGCCTTGGAGAAATTATTGCGCTCCAGCGCCGTATTCGCCGCCGCGTCCAGGTAACGCACGGCCAACGCGTGCTCACCCGCCGCCCGATAGTGACCAGCCAGATCAGCCTGGTCCAGTCCACCACCCGCCTCCTGCGCCATCTGCTCCTTGGTTCGAGCCACGAGCAAATGCAGCGACGCCTCGGAATCGGTCGCAAAAAACTCCACCAGATGCGGGTGCACGAACTCCATGCTGCGCTCCGAATCCCATGGACGGCGCAACAGACCCTCCCGGCGCCAAATCTCCAGCGTTCGTGAGGCACGATCCAGGTACTCGTACTGTCCTTCCTTGCGCAAGACCGCCTCGACCGCGGCCACGCTGAAGTTCTCACCCACCAGCGCCGCCCGGCGCAAGACCTCGCGGAACAGATCCTGGCCGTACTTGCGCACCACCTGATCGATACGCCGCAGGGAGATCTTCTCCAACGAGCTCGGCAAATAGAGCTTGGAACCCAAGCCCGCAGGGTCCGCAGCCTGGCGGCTGATGTGTTCTGCCTCATCGATGATGTAGCGCAAAACCAAATTGAGAAAGAGAGGATTCCCCTTGGACAAGGCCAGACAGCGGTTCGCCATGGTCCGCTGCATGTTGATGGCGCTGTTGATGATCTGCATGCAGTCGCGCTTGCCCAGCCAACCCACACGCAACTCGCGATAGGCCGTGTGGTCCAGACGGTTGAAGCGCTCCAGCACCAACTGCAGCTCCCGGTTGTCCATGCGCTCGTGGCTGCGAAAGGTGGCCGTCAAGAACACCGCCCGTTGCCGAATCACTGGACTCACCGCCAGACGCCACATCAAATCCAGCGAATCCGCGTCGGCCCAATTGAGGTTCTCGATCACCATCAACAGCGGAGAACGCTGCGCCAGGCGATCCAAAAAGTCCTCGATGCGCGCCGCACACTCGTCGCGATCATCCCCCTCGCCACCAGCCTTACTCAGCAAAAAATGCGTAAGAAAATTGAGCAAATAAATGTCGTTGACGTTATAGCGCTCCAAGGCGCGGCGGATCTGGTGGCGACCCTCGCTCAAGTCATCCGTCTGAACCTGTAAGAAAGCGCGCAGGGCCCGCCGAAAAGCCGACAAAGGCATCTGATCACTCGGCAAAAAACCACCGTTGATCACCATGCCACTGCCGCTCTCCAGGAAGATCTCGCTGAACTTGCGCACCAAGGAGGTCTTGCCGATCCCCGTCGGACCAGAGACGGTCATCACCAGCCCGTTGCCGGAACTCAGTCCCTTCTCCAACAACCCACCAAACTCTTCCAGCTCCTCCGCGCGGCCGACGAAGACCTCCTCGGGACCACTCGTGATCTCCGCGGCCTGATTTCGGGGCCGCGCCAAAGGACGCCAGTTGCTCGTCGTCCGGATATCGGCAGTGCTCACCTCCACACCGCCCGTGTCTTCCACCCGCTGGTACTCCCGCACCAGAACACCCGCCTTCTGCGGACGCTTCAACGGATCCTTCTCCACACACCGCGCCACGATCCGACCCAAAAACGTGTTCTGCAAGGCCTCGGGCAGCGGTGGAACTGCCTCCCGTGCCTGACGCAACAGCACCTCCATCTTGTCGGCGCCATCCACTGCGCGCTGGCCCGTCAGCATCTCGTGGAGAATCAACCCAAAAGAATAGATGTCTGCCGAAGTCGTCGTCCCCTTCCCCGTCGCCTGCTCCGGCGCCATGTAGTGCGGTGTCCCAGGCGCCCGCCGCTTCTCAGTGAAGCGCGGTGGCTCCAACGTCTTGCCCCGCATCACCAGCGGCTCACCACCGAGGTTCTTGACCAAACCAAAATCCAAAACCTTGACGAAATCTGTCTCCCCGTACTGGTTGCTCAAAAACAGATTCGAAGGCTTCAAGTCACGGTGCACCATCCCCCGATCGTGCGCCTCAGCCAGACTCTTCAAAATCTGAAAGCTGATGTGGTAGCAACGCTCATAACTGAAACTGCCCTCACTGCGCAGCGCATCCGAAAGCGTCAGCCCCTCCAACCACTCCATCACCAAAAACAACAGCCCCGAATCGGTCTGCCCATAGTCGAAAATGGTGATCGTGTTCGGATGGCGGAGCTGACTCGTCAACAGCGCTTCTTGTCTGAACTGCTCCACGTAGTCCTGGTTGTTGGCCGTGACCTCCGGAAGCAGAACCTTGATCGCCACCTCCCGCCCAAGCGTGTCTTGCATCGCCCGGTACACCGCACCAAAACCACCCAGGCTCACCCGGGCGATGATCGTGTAGCGCTCCGCCAGGCGCTCGCCCTCATCGGGCAGCTTGATTCCAGTGTTCACCATGCCAGCTCATCTCTCGCCAACCACTGAGGGATCGCGCAATGCTCTCGCTATCTTCGCCGCATACGCCGCTACAGTCTAACCGCTTGCGCAATGCAGCGCACCTTTTCCACCAGATGACCCCGGCGCCGCTCTGAAGACCGACCAAACCCCAAAATGTGACAGCGCGCAAATGTCTGCTAGCGTCAACCTGACCCGGAGGAGCGGTGCCCCAACGCACCCCTGACCGACCCCACCGCCCAGGATGGCAGCCATGCAACCCACACCTCACCCTCTCCAACCCAACATGTGGAAACGATGCGCCTGCTGGACGCTCGCCCTCGCCGCGCTGCTCCCCATGGCCTGTGCCACGTCCGGCTCGGGATTCGAGGTCCGCGCCGCCACCCTTGAAGTGCGGGTCACTGAGCTGGAGCAGTCCAACCGCAGACTCCAGCTTCGACTCGATGCCTACGAGTCCTCCCTCGCCCTGGTGGAAGATCAACTCAACGCCTTCCAGGCACAGCAACGCGCCAACAACAACACCAATCCCCAGAACCTGGCCGTCGTCCGCATCGCCCCGCCCGCACCCACACCCAGCCAGACCGTCCAAGCCGCGGCCACATCCTGGGAGCAAGCCTACGACCGCTACGATCCCAGCACCGCCTACCTCGACGACGACGAAGCATACGAAGACATCGTCGTCTCCGCCGATAAAATTCAGCGCTACATGGGCCGAAATACCATCACCGCCGCCGTCGCCCCCTCATCGAGTACCCCCCGCACCAACACCTCCGCCACCCGCGTGCCGCACCCCGACGTCGTCCTCGGCGAGCGCCTCCCTTCGGCCAAGGGAGCCCCAACACCCGCACCAGCACCCGCCGCCGCCAGCAAAACGGCGAGCGCCACCGCACCCATGGAAATCTACAAAGAAGGCATGCAGGCCTACCGCCAAAATCAATTCGCCACCGCCATCGATCACTTCAACGCCTTCCTCGCCGCCAACCCGCCTTACGAGTACATCGACAACGCCCTCTACTGGCTCGGGGAATGCCACTACGGCCAAGAACTCTACGCCGAAGCCGCAGCCTATTTCCACCGCATCGTCCAGGACTACCCTGACGCCAACAAGGTGCCCGATGCGCTCCTCAAGGTCGCCCTGACCTATCAGCGGCTCAACAAAAGCGACTCCGCCCAGGACGTCCTCCATTACCTTATTGAAGCCTTCCCCAACAGCGAAGCAGCAACCCTCGCGCGCCAGCGCGTCGAAAGCCTCAACGCCTCCTAAGCCGACGACTCGCCCTTGGAATGCGTTTTATTTCCCTTTTGAGAGAGCAGTGTGCCATGACGCCGAATCAAGCTGGAACCCATCGTTATGCTGCACGCCTGGCCCTGGGCACCCTCCTGGTGTGCCTCGGCCTTTGTGGCGCAAACGCCTACGCCCAAGACGAGGCATCCCCCGTCGACGCGGCTGACCCCACGGCCGCCGCGTCGCCCGATCTCCTCTCGGTCCTCGGCGACTACCAACCCGAAGGGAAAATCGCTCGCGTCAGAGGAGTCGAGACGGGCAAAACCTTGCCTGCCGTCCACGTCGTCAGACAAGGCAACACCCTCTGGGACATCTCCCAACGTTACTTCCGCGATCCCTATGTTTGGCCAGCACTGTGGGCCAACAACCCGCACATCACCAACCCACACTGGATCTTCCCTGGAGACATCGTCTACCTGCGCGCACCCGGCGACGGCGAGGCCATCCCTAGCTCCGCGGACATGGGCTACTTCTACTCCATGGCTTATCAGCGCGGTACCTCCATCATGCCCGCAGGCTTCTACACCCAAGAGGAGCTCGACAAGGCCGGGCGCGTCGTCTTCTCACCCGAAGAAAAGCACATGCTCACATTCCATGATGAGGCCTACGTCGACTGGGAGGACATCGAACGGCGCAAACGCGTCCAAGCCGGACAGAGCTTCGCCATCTACCGCGAGGACCCGCCCGCGCGTAACCGCGATAGCGGCAACGCAGTGGCCCGAAAACTCATCCTCGTGGGCACCCTCGACATCATCTACAACGATGGCATCCAACTCCCGACCGGGATGATCAACAACGCATACCAGGAAATCCACCGCGGCGATCTCCTGCTCCCCCTGCGCGACGTCCTCCTCAGAATGGCGCCCACCACCAACACCCGCGACGTCGAGGCCAACATCATCGACGCCGTCCACTTCGTCACCCAGCTCGGGGAACAGCAAATGGTCCTCATCAACAGAGGTCACCTCGACGGCGTCGCCCTCGGCAACCGCTGGATGGTCTTCGAACAACGCGAAGGCGTCGTCCCCCTCAAAGAAGGCGAGGTCGTCCACACCCAAACCTGGGCCGAACGCCACGCCGAAGCACGGGAAAAAGAACGGGAAAAATCCTCCGATCGCGACGGAAAAATCGACAGACCCGACGACCTGGAGTGGCCCTTCGGCCGACCCACCAACGCCCCGGTTTACCCCAAAAAGGAAAAGAAAGAGGACGACTTCTCCGCCGATCGCGAATACGATCTCAGCGACCTCCCGCTGCGCTTGATCGGCGAGCTCATGGTCGTCAAAACCACTGACCGCTTCTGCACCGCCATCGTCATCGACGCCTCCCGCGAGTTCCCCGTCGGCACCCGCGTCGTCCTCATCGACGGCTACTGATCCCCATGCGTGCCGTGGCCTGGTGGCTTGCGCCGCTGACGGGCCTCCTCCTGGTCGCCACCTTCACCGCCCTCCTCGAAGCCCCACCCGACGCCGCCTACTACGCAGCCTGGTCGCGCGTCCCCCAATGGGGCTACCTCGATCACCCTGGCGCCGCCGCCTGGCCACTCATCCCCTGCCCGGCAAACGCTCTCCCTCTCCTCATCACCTGGCTCCCCTTCTTCGCGCTTCTGGGATCCACGGCCATCGTCCTCCCTATCCTCAGGCACTGCCAGGTCAACCCGCGCCTCTACCCTGCCCTCTTCCTCGCCCCCATCTGGCTCGCCAGTGGCTTGGTCTGGACCCCCGATATCCCCCTCCTCTTGGCCTGGCACTTCGCCCTCTATCTCCTCCTCACCCAGCGCGCCCTACCTCTCCTCATTCCCCTCGCCATCATCGCCACCGCCGCCAAAATCTACGGCCTCTGGGCAGTGTTTCTCTGGCTCGCCACCCTCTGGACTCACCCGCGCGGTCGCCCCTGGGCCCTCGCCGCCTGCGCCGCCGCCGCCGCCACCTACCTCCTCACCGGGCTCGAAGCCACGGCCTTCCAACTCCAACGTCTCGCCAGCCCCTCCAGCTTCGTCGCCTGGCGCCTCGTCGGCGGTCCTCTGGGCCTCATCCTCGCCCAGATCGCCGTCTTGGGCCTACCCGCCTCGGCCATCATCGCCCACGGCCTCTGCCGCCGCACCCAAGGACGCCCTCTCGCCGACGCCACCCCAAACACAGCGCCGAGTCAACAACGACGTGTACTTGCCCTCTGCGGCGGCGGCGCCCTGCTCCCTTTCGCCAGCGCCGCCTTCTTCACCCCCATCGAAGCCAACTGGCTCGCCCTCGCCCACCTCCCACTCTTCTGCCTCGGCGCCACCCAACTCCCACAGCACCTGCCCCGCTGGTGGCGGCCCACCCTCGCCGTCCATGCCTCGCTCCTCGCGGCGCTCCTCATCCTCGCCCTCGGCCTCGTCGACCTCGGCCGCCACGATCCCCTCCGCCGCATGCGTGGCTGGCGCGCCTGGTCCGCTCACTTCCCAACCCAGGGCTGCGACCTCATCCTCGCCGATCGTTACCAGTGGGCCGCCACCCTTCAGCTCTACCACGGCCGCCCTGCTGCCACCTTCGACGCGTGGCCCCCAGCCCGAGGCAGCGCCGTGCGCCCCAGCGCCCTCGACACCCTCGTCGCCCCAGCAGAGGCCCAAACCCTGCTCTTGGTCTGGGCCGAGCGCCCGCCACCGATTTCACTGACGCAAGCCTGGCCCGCGACCTGCCGCCAAGGTGTGGTCAGCGCCCCCGCCCATTGGGGGGCACCACCCCAGAGTCGCTACCAAGTGCGGGCCAAAGATCCCAAGGACTGCGTCGCCATACCCTGAGATTGCACAGCGTCACTGCGAAGGCACAGGCCCTCTCGACGCCACCAGCCGCTCACGCTAGCGCCGTCACTCTCATGACCTCGATCAGCGCCAGGTTGCACAATGCCCAGAAAAAAAGAAAACCCTCGGAGCTACAAGCTCAAAGGGCTTTCTCGTCACTAGAGTCACACGAGGCCTAAAACTGGTTCTAGAAAGCAAAGCGGGATACGAGGCTCGAACTCGCGACTTCCAGCTTGGGAAGCTGGCGCTCTACCAACTGAGCTAATCCCGCCCACGGGTGCAGCAGCGAAGTCAACGCCGCTCACTCGCGCATTGATAGCGCAAGTCACCGGCCACTGTCAACGCCCTTTATGATGGACAAAGCACGCCGCACTGGCCAAGATGGCACCGCGCCAGCGTCCCCCAGGCTCGGGTCTTTTGGGCGACCCCAGGCACCCATCCAGGACATCGACCCTCATGATCGCATACCTCAAAGGCCTGCCTCTCTTCTTTGCGCCAGATCACCTGGTCCTGGACGTGCACGATGTCGGCTACCTCCTCCATATGACCACCCCGGACCTCGAGGTCGCCCGCGCCGCGGCCGATCGCGACGAAGCCCTCGCCGTCCACGTCTATACCCATGTCCGGGAAGAGCAGTTCACCCTCTTCGCCTTCCTCGATCCCTTGAGCCGCACCCTCTTCACCCGCCTCATCGCCATCAACGGCGTCGGCCCCAAAATGGCCCTCGCCCTCTTGTCCACCTTTCACCCAGCGGCCTTGCGCCAGGTCGCCTTCGCCAACGACTTGGCCGCCCTCAAGAAGGTCCCCGGCGTCGGCGCCAAGACCGCTCAACGGCTCGTCATCGAGCTACAACCCATGCTGCAGGACATGGCCCTGCCCACCTACCCAACAGCAGGGCCGCGCGCCAGGGCCATCCCCGCCGCACCCACCGATCTCCACGACGAACTGCGCTCAGCCCTCCTCCATTTGGGCTTCCCTGAGCCACGCGTCGCCGAAGCCCTCCAGGCCTTGGCCCGCGAAGAAGCGCCACCCACTGACTTCGACGTCGCCCTCAAGTCGGCCCTGTCTTGGTTGAAGAAGCGCTGATTGACACCGCACCTCTCGAGGTTCGAACATGCCCCCTGCCCACCGCGACAATCCAAGCCTGCTCTCTCAGGTCAGCGACCTCAACGAGGGGGCCCTCCAGGCCTCACTGCGCCCCACCCACTTCGATGAGTACATCGGTCAGCGCCACGAAGTCGAAAACCTCGAGGTCTTCGTTCAGGCCGCACGGGACCGCCAGGATCCACTCTGCCACATCCTCCTCAGCGGACCACCGGGCCTCGGCAAAACGACCCTGGCCTATATCTGCGCCCGCGAGCTCGGCGTCGAAGCCCACGTCTCGAGCGGACCTGCCATCGAGCGCAAAGGCGACTTGGCCGGCCTCCTCACCTCACTCAACGAGCGCGATGTCCTCTTCATCGACGAAATCCACCGCCTCAACCCCATCGTCGAAGAGAACCTCTACCCCGCCATGGAGGACTTCCAATTCGACATCGTCGTCGGCGAGGGCCCGCACGCGCGATCACTCAAGCTCGGCCTGCCGCGCTTCACCTTGATCGGCGCCACGACCCGCGCCGGCCTCCTCACCAGCCCTCTCCGCGATCGCTTTGGCCACCACGCCCGCCTCGATTACTACGACGCCAACGACCTCGCCACCATCGTCAACCGCTCCGCCAAACTCCTCGATCTCCGCCTCAGCTCCGACGCCGCCGTCGAAATCGCCCGCCGCAGCCGCGGCACCCCGCGCATCGCCAACCGCCTCCTCGCCAGGGTCCGCGACTTCGCCCAAGTGGCCAAGACGCCCATCGTCTCCCTTGACCTCGCCCGCGAGAGCTTGCACCGCCTCGGTATCGACGACGCCGGCTTCGATCGCATGGATCACAAGTACCTCGAAACCCTCATCGACAAGTTCGACGGCGGCCCCGTCGGCATCGACACCATCGCCGCCGCCACGGGCGAGCACCGCAACACCCTGGAAGACGTCTACGAGCCCTACCTCCTGCAGCAGGGCTATATCCAGCGCACCCCCCGCGGCCGCATCGCCACCCGCCGCGCCTACGACCACCTGCACCGCCCCTTCAGGCCTCACCCCCCAGACCCCCAAAACGAGCTCTTCTAGTTGCGACTGAACATGACGCAACAACAACCCGTCCCGGCCTCCCTCCGCCTCGGCGCCCTCCTCCGGCCCCACCTCTGCGCCTTCACCGGCGCCGCCGCGGCCATGCTCCTCCACGCCCTCGCCACCGGCCTCTACGCCTACCTCGTCGGGCCGCTCATGGCCTACATCTTCTCCGGCGGCACCGACGGCTATCAACCCTTCCTCCAGCACCTGCCAGGCCTCACCCCAGACACACTCGACACCACCCACTTGGCCTGGCTGCTGCCCCTGATGCTCATCCTCATCGCCTTCATCAAAGCTGGTGCCCACATCACCCATGTCACCCTGACCGGGATCATCGGCCAGCGCGTCGCCCGCAACCTGCGCCAGAGCCTCTTCAAGGCCATCATCGACGCCCATCGCTGCAACGCCCACCCCATCAGCCGCGGCGACACTGTCGCCCGCCTGGGCGGCGACGTCGACATCCTCCAAGCGGGCAGCATCGACGCCATCGCCACCGCTCTCCGCGATGGCGCCACCGTCGCCGCCCTCCTCGCCCTCGCCCTCGCCCTCGACCCCACCCTCGCCCTCCTCGCCTTCGTCGCCCTCCCCCTCGCCGTCTGGCCCATTCGCCGCTTCGGCAAAAAGCTCCACCGCAGCAGCCAACACGGACAGGAAGCCCTCGGGGCCATGGCCACCGATCTCATCGACACCCTCGCCAACCGCGATCACCTGCGCGCCCACCCCATCCGCCAGGCTGAACTGCGCCGCTTCGCCAACACCGTCCAAGACATCTACACGGCCCGCATCCGCGCCAGCTTCCTCCGCGCCACCAATCACGGCGTCATGGAGCTCTTCGGCGTCTCTGCCATCGCCCTCACCCTGTGGCTCGCCATCTACCGCATCAACAGCGGCCACATGCAAGCCCACGAGCTGATCAGCTTCTTTGCCGCCACCCTCATGCTCTACGAGCCCCTCAAAGGACTGGCCCGCGCGCACACCGCCACCCAAGAAGCCCGCGCATCTGCCCAGCGCTTGGCGCCACTCCTCAACACACTGCCCCAACCCTCGGGGAGCCTGCTCCCCCCGCCGCTGCAGGTGGAAGTAGAAGCCCGCGGACTCACCTTCACCCACGGTGACACCCCCCTCTTCACCAACCTCTCCTTCACCCTCGGCCGCGGCCACACCCTCCTCATCTGCGGCCCCAGCGGCGTCGGCAAAACCACCCTCCTCCGCATCATCGCAGGCCTCATCCCTCCACAACGCGGCGAAGTCTACTGGGACCAACTCCCCTACACCCTCCTCGACAACCCCGCCTTGGCCAGCCGCATCGGCTACCTCGATCAAGACGCCGCCCTCTTGGGTCGCTCCTTCCGCGACAACCTCGACCCATGCCACCGCCACACCGAAGAAGAGCTCCTCGCCGCCCTCGAACGCTGCGGTGCCCGCGCCTTCGTTGAAGAACACGGCGGCCTCGACGGCTACATCTGCGACGCCGCCGCCAACCTCTCTGGCGGGCAACGGCGCCGCCTCGCCCTGGCACGCGCCTGGCTCCCCGAACCCGATCTCTTGCTCCTCGACGAGCCCACCGACGCCGTCGACCCCGACACGGAAGCCCACATCCTCGACGCCTTGGCGGCCCGCAACTCCCACACCACCGCCATCCTCGTCGTCCATCGACCTGAAATCGCCCCGTGGGCCGACCAGGTGCTCCGCCTCTCGCCCCCCACGGCAACCCAGCCACCGACACCATGAACACCGCCACGCCAACCCCAGCCCCGCGCCGTCGCCTCTGGTGGGCTCTCACCGCCACTGCCGCGTTGTGGCTCACCCTCTGGCTCACCCCCGCCCTCCTCCTGCCACCCCCTGCACCCACTTGCCCCCCCTCCTCCCCTCGCTGGCGCGGCGTCTACCACCTCCACGCCGTCGACCACGACGGCATCGACCGCTCCGAACGCGCCCGCGCCGCCGCTCAGGCTGCCTGCCTCGATTTCCTCATCGTCACCGATCACAACCACACCCTGGGGCAGCTCGTCAAAGATGATCGCACCCAGCCCACCATCCTCGACGGCGGCGAGTGGACCGTTGGCAAGCACCACCACGGCCAGCTCTGGGGACGTCACCACGGGGAGCGCCGTAACGATCCCGCCGCCGCCCTGCGCGTCCTCAACCACCCCACCGCCTCGGGCATCCATGACCTGGCCGACCTCAGCGACGAAGAGCTGGCGGCTTTCACCGCGGGCACCATGGGCCTGGAGATCGCCAACGCCCCCCGCCTGGCTACCCACACCCCGGCGTGGCGCTTGGCCGCCGCCCTCCTCGCCGGTCCCGCCCGCCGCGATCTCACCTTCGCCCTCTTGAGCCAACCCGCACCGGCGCGCGATCTCTGGGTGCAGCTCCGCACCACCCTACAACAGCCCGTGTGGATGCTCTGTGGCAGCGACGCCCACGGCGGCATGACCCCCTATGATCTCTTTTTTTCCGCCCTCGTCCTCCACCTCCCCCAAGTCCAGGAGGACTTCGAGCCGATCCTGGCGCTCAACGCCATCACTCAGGGCTGTGGCGTCTGCGTCAACGAATACCTCGGCGACCCCGGCCACATCAGCCTGCACCAAGATGAAGGGAGCCTCACCATCACCGCCGATCTACCACCTCACGCCCACTGGCGACTCTTGGAGGATGGCCGGGAAATCGCACGCGGTCAGAAGCACACCACCCTCCGCCCCCAGCCGCGACACAATCAACGCCGAGCCTTTTACCACCTAGAGCTTTGGCAAGATCCTTCCTTGGGAACACTCCCCTTCGCCAGCCTCTGGGCCATCGCCGACACCTGCCGTCTCCCACCCCCATGAAGCTCCGCGCCACCCTCCGCCGCGCCGCGCAGTGGCTCTTCATCTTGGCCACCCGCATCGCCTTGCGCCTCCTCCACGCGTCGTGGCGCGTCATCCCCCACGGCTACCCCCTCCCCAGCCAGGCGGCGGTCTTCGTCCTCTGGCACGGAGAGCTGCAGATGCTCCTCCCCCTGCGCCCACCCAAGCTCTTGATCCTGGCCAGCGCCAGCCGCGACGGGCGCCGCATGGCCGCCCTGCTGCGTTCCATGGGCCACCGCTGTGTCCTCGGCTCGAGCTCCCGTGGCGGCCTGGTCGCCGCCCGCCAACTCTTGCGCCATCTCAAAGGGGGCGGCGCCGTCGCCATCACCCTCGACGGGCCACGCGGCCCTCGCCACCGCGCCAAAGCTGGCGCCCTCACCCTCGCCCGTCTGAGCCACTGCCCCATCGTCCCTCTGCGCGCCTGCGCCAACCGCGCCTGGACCTTCCGCCGCGCTTGGGACCAACACCAGCTCCCCATGCCCTTGGCCCGCGTCCACCTAGCCTCGGGTGAACCTTGGCACCCCCACGCCACCACCACCACCACAGACCTAGAAGAACGCATGACCGCCACCGCCGACCTCCTCCCCACCGCCGCCGCACGGCGCTGACAAGCGACACCCTGGCGGCGACCCCCTCGCCACGCCGCTGCCCACCACCAAGCGACACCTTGACCACCGCCAACGACGACGTCACCCTCTTCAGATGAACCTCGCACAGGAACAACTCATGGCATCCATCGCAGATCAAAGCATCCTCATCACCGGCGCCGCCAGCGGGATCGGCCGCCTACTCGCCACGGAGCTCGCCAGCAAAGGCGCCAAACTCATCCTCTGGGACATCCAGGAGCAGGCCCTCAGCGAGGTGGCCCAAGATCTCGTCAGCCGCTACGCCACCACCGTCGCCACCTACTGCTGCGATCTCGCCAACCCCGATGACATCGCCGCCTGCGCCCAAAAGGTGCTCATCGAGCACCCCCACATCGACGTCCTGGTCAACAACGCCGGGGTCGTCTCCGGCAAGGCCTTCCTCGAGCTGACCCCCGCTGAAATCCAAAAGACCTTCGCCGTCAACACCCTCGCCCTTTTCTGGACCGCCAAAGCCTTCCTCCCCGCCATGGTCGCCCGCAACAGCGGGCACCTGGTCACGGTCGCCTCCGCCGCCGGACTCATCGGAGTCGCCAACCTGGTAGACTACAGCGCCAGCAAGTTCGCTGCCGTCGGCTTCGACGAGGCCCTGCGCGCCGAGCTGCGCCACTTGGCACCAGGCGTCAGGACCTCCGTGATCTGCCCCTTCTTCATCGATACGGGCATGTTCGCCGGCGTTCACACCCGCTTCCCTTGGCTTCTCCCCATACTCAGCCAGAACCACGTCGCCAAACGCATCGCCAAGGTCATTGAGAAGCGCCAGCCGCGACTTTACCTCCCGCCCCTGGTCCACATCATCGCCCCCGCGCGCTTGTTGCCCCTGCGCCTCTTCGACACCATCGCCGAGATCCTCGGGATCAACCAGTCCATGCACCACTTCACGGGCCGCCCCCCCACCAAGCCCAGGCCCGAAGCCGACAACTAAGACGCCCTCCCATCCACCTCCCACCCACCCGAGAACC
>Ga0334884_1003340_pt1 | contig 18309 bp, 9 predicted proteins | sample GraSluR1_MG_7_FD_207215 | JGI IMG/M metagenome (GOLD analysis project Ga0334884, IMG submission 207215) | Sludge microbial communities from methane-producing bioreactor in Wageningen University, Netherlands - Granular Sludge_12_05 R1 | ecosystem: Engineered > Bioreactor > Anaerobic > Unclassified...
CGCCAAGGCAAAGAAGAACGAAATCTCCGTGAAAACTGCAAAGTGCAGCTCCCGGCTGGCGCCCATCCCCTCAAAGGCCGAACCCGTGTCCAAGGCGGCCAACACCGTGAACAGCCGCCCCACCCCCAAGAGATACACCAGGAGAAAAGGATCCCCCGGGAATGCCGTCGGCGCAATCTGGCCCAACATGGGCACCAGAAGCAACGCCAGGATGATCGCGCTCAGCGAGATCCATGGCCCAACCTGAAAGTGCCAGCTCGTCGTTCGGCTGTAGACGGCGCGCTTCGCCATGAGCTTGCGCAGCTCGAAATAGGGCTGCACCAGCGGCGCCCCTCGCCGACCGGCGAAACGCGCCTTCACCCGGGTGATGACACCCAGCAACAGCGGCGCCAGCAGCAAAGCCACGACCACCCCCAAGAGACGCTCCCACCCCATCTCAGGCCTCCACTTGGTAGATGAGCAACAAAATCAAGGTCACCAGAATGTACAGGATGTAGACCTGCACCCGACCCCGCTGAAAACGACGCAGAAGCCGCAAGGCCACCCCCAGCCCAGCCAACGCTGGGACCCAAAGCCTCTCCAAGACCCAGTCCGGGGTCTTGCTCGCAAAAAGGGTCGGCCGCGGAAAGAGCCCGCCCACGTCGACATCCCCGCCGCGCACCTCCTGCCGCCGCAGCCCAAGCAACCACCCAAAATCGCGCCGCACAGGCTGCACCAATGAAGCGCCGCTGTACTGCATCCGCGACGTCGGCGCCGTGTAGCCACAATCCCAGGTCAGCTCCCGCGCCTCCAGCGGCGGCGGCGCCAAACGCCGCCTCAAGCCGAGCAACACCAAAACCAAAACCAGCCCCCCACCTGCCAACAGCGACACCATGGCCAACATCCGCGCCAGGGTCTGCTCCAGCGCCGGGATCGTCACCCCCGTCTCGTGACTGACCAGGGACCCCACCCACCCCGTCGACCACGACGCCCCCAAGCCCAGACTCAAGGCCAGCAACGCCAACACCAACATCGGCGCCCACATCCCCACCCCGGGAGCCGTCGCCTCAGAAGCTGCGGCGCTACGCGCTTCGCCCAAGAAAGCGATCCCATAGGCCTTGGCAAAGCAGAGCAGCGTCAGCCCACCCACCCCAGCCAAGACCACCAAAGCCGACAGCGTCGCCACCAATATCAACCCCTCACCGCGCAGTACCCCCTGCAATGCCGCCATGTACATGAAGAGCTCCGACACGAAACCATTGAGCGGCGGCAGCGCACAGACCGCCATCACCCCCACCAAAAACAGATGACCCACGGCTGGCATCCGTCGCACCAAGCCCCCCAAAGCCTCGAGCTGCCGCGTCCCCGTGCCGCGCAACACCGCCCCTGCCCCCATGAAGAGCAGTGACTTGAACACCGCGTGGTTGACCACGTGCAGCAAGGCCCCCATGGTGGCCAACCACACCAACACCGGCATCTCCTGATGCATCCCGATCAGCGCCAAACCCAAGGCCATCACGATCAGCCCCACATTGTCCACGCTCGAATAGGCCAAGAGCCGCTTGAGATCATCTTGCGCCAGCGCATAGAGGACCCCCACCACCGCCGACACCGCCCCCAGCAGCAGCAACGTCACCCCCCATGCCAAGCGCGGCGCCCCCAACCACGGCAGCACCCGCAACAAACCGTAAACCCCCATCTTCAGCATCACCCCCGACATCAGCGCCGATACATGGCTCGGCGCCGCCGCGTGGGCCTCGGGCAACCACACGTGCAGCGGAAATAGCCCCGCCTTGGTCCCAAAACCGATCAGCGCCAACAGGAAAACCACGTTCGGGCTGCCCACGACGCCACCAGCACCGAAAAGCAAGGTCCCCGAGCCATCGTCCAGCACCAAAAACATGGCCATCAACGCCGCCGCGCCGACATGGCCGGCGATCAGATAGACCACCGCCGCCCGCCGCACCGCCGGGAGGTGATGGTCGAAGACCACCAACATGAAGGACGCCAAAGTCATCATCTCCCAGGCCAAGAGGAAGACCATCCCGTCCCGGGCGATGAGCAGCATCACCATCGCCGCCACCAAGACATGAAAGGGCAACCAAGTCGCCCCAATCACCCGGTGCCTGCGCTCTGGCGCCAAGTAGGCCACCCCGTACACCCCTGCCAAGGTGGCCACCACCAGCAACACCAACAAAAACAAGGCCGAGAGCGGATCGAGCCCCGTCGCCCCCAAGCCCAGCGGCAATGCCCAGGGCATCAGCGCCCACAGGTTCACCCCCGTGCGCAACACCTCCACGGCGGGCCAAGCCGCAAGCCCCGCGCCGCCCACCAACGACACCAGGGCCACCCCCGCCGAGGCCTTCGCCCGACCTTGCAGGACAAAGGCGATGGCGCCACCGCCTACCCACAGCCAACACGCCAACCACAGCAAAGCCATGACCCCTCCTCGCGCAGCAACCGCAAAGGGTGCGCAAAGCGCGGCCTATAGACCTTTCTCGTTGGCAGAGCAAGTGTTCTTTCGCCCCCCCAGGGACACGCCCCACGACGGGCCGTCGCCCGCCCCCAAGCGCCTCAACGCTGGACCCACTCCCAGGAAAAGCGGCGCCAACCGGCCGTCCCCAACAGGTAGTCCAGGGCTTGCACCGCCTTCTCATCGTCAGAGAAGTAGAAGTTGGGCTCCTCGATGGGCAGCCCCGGCGGCAGCTCCGCCGCCAACAACAGTGACACCAAGAGGTTGCCGCTCTTGTCGTCGGCGAAATTCAAAATGGTGTCATCCACCACCGCCAGCGCCACGTCACCGACGATCCCCTTGCCCGCGTGATCCTTCACCTGCACCGTCAAAGTCACCAGCTCCCGCGGTGAATAGGAGGGCTTATCGCTCGTGATGATCACCTCGGCCCCCCGCCGCGGACCAAAATACACCACCCGCTCCGCCAGCGGCATCGCCTGCGCATCGAACAGGGAGAGGCGCAGCGCACCGCCTTGCTCCGTCTCCGGCTGCAGGGCGATCATCCGCGCTTTACGCCCCACCTGGGCCTCGGCGCTCGCCACCACCTGCCCACGCAGCGCCGCGACCAGCACCACGTCACGCGACGCCTCGGTGCACTCCACCACCACCTCCAGCGCCCCCCCCTTCTCGCCGAAATCGTCCACCGTCTGCATCACGCAGCCCGCAGGCTGGGCCGTCGGCAGGGTGATCTGCTGCTTGATCGACGTCGGCCGCGTCACCACCAAGTGATAGCTCTCTCCCGCCTCTGGCCGCAGCGAAAACCGCCCCATCCCATCGTGAAACGACGCCGCCGTGGTGATCACCCGACCCGCGCCGTCGCGCACCTCCACCTCCACATCCACGGGCTTGTCGAAGAGGTCCCGCGCCGAAAAATACACCCGCGACGCCAAGCCCTCCACCAGGTCACCGCCCTCGGGGAAGACCCCCAACTTGATCCGCTCCAAGGTAATCGGGATGCGCTTCTGGATCGACTCGGTCACCCCCGCGTCGTCCACCAAAATGGTCAAGAGACCATCCCCTGTCCCCAACTGCTCGGGCAGCTCGAAGCTCACCACGGCCTCGCCCTTGGCATTGGTGCGCAAAATGGCCCGATGGAAATCCCGCCCATCCAACAACACCAGCGCCGTAAACGCGTGCTGCGCCAAAGCCTCCCCCGTCGCCCGCTCCAGCTTCACCGTCGCCCGCACCACATCCCCAGGCCCATAGGCCTTGCGCAAAAAGTCCAAGGTCTTCTTCACCCGCGGTGGCTCATACACCGAAACCACCACCGAGCGCTCCACCACCTGACCCCCGCTCAAATTCGCCCGCAGCGTGTAAATCCCCCCCGCCATTCCCACGGGCAACTCAAAATCATTGGCCGCAACCCCATCATCCAACAACAGCGCCTTCTCGGCCACGTTCGAACCCCGCGGATCGACCAAATACACCGTCATCTCGTCGCCAGCCATCTTCTCCAGCGACCCGCTCACCGCCCACACCCGGAACCACACGCTCTCCCCGGGACGATACAGCGGCTTGTCCACGCTCACATGCAAGCGCGGCTTCTCCATCTGCGCCAGGGCCGCCTCGACCCGCGCCACCACCGTCGCCTGAGCCTGCACCTCAGCCACGCCCAACAAACCCAAGCCCACCACCAACGCGGCCAGTACCCGCCAATCTCTCTGCGGGATCCACCGCCCAGGGGCGCTCGCTCTCCTGGCCCCCACCGCCGCCACGACGTCGCTGCACTTCGTCCGCCCACCGCGGACCACACCCGCATCTCGCATCGTTCCTCTCATCGCCCTTCCTCCCCGCTTCAGCGGCTCACCGTGATGGCCACGGGCGCTGCCCAGTGGCGATGCTCGTTGGTATAGTAAAGATAGGCCGCCGAAGGCGTACCCTTATAGCTTCCCGGCATGATCGCCATCAAATCCAATTGGATCTGTCGCTTGTCCAGTGGCGGCATGGAGCGGAAGTACAACACCACCTCCCGCGCCTGGGTCTCGTAAAAATCGATGACCCCGCGCTCCACCAGCTCCTTGAGCTGCCACGTCTGGAAACTCAACCCTCCCGGAAGCCCCACCCGCGCCAGCGCCATGGGCACCCCCGCGTCGCGACGGTTCTCAACCTCCACCTCCATGCGCACCGTCTCACCCAGGGGCACCTCCGGGCGCAACAATCGCGTCGACACCTGCACCGCCGCCTCCTTGCTGCTCTGCGGGTCTCCCGTCCTATAGGCCACCAACAGCGAATAGTTGAGCTGCGCCCCGTCGCCGCCACCTGGCACCTCCAAACGCAAAGACACCTCGTGCCGCCCACCGGTGAAATGCGCGCCCAGTGAATCCAACGTCACCTCGCCGCTCTCCTCACCCGTGAAGCTCTGCCGCGCCACCTCCTTGCCGTCCACCGATATCACCGCCACGCTCCCCGCTGGCAACCGCGCCGAGCGCTTCATGAAAGTCGTCAGCGCCTTCAGCCCCAACACCGTCGACTGGGTCGCATAGAAGCCACCCCAACCATCGTTGTTGCTCGCGATGAAACCAATGGCCGCCTCAATCGCGGGCGTCGACTGCTCCGCGTATTTCATCAAGGCCAACGCCGCCAGAGCCGTCGTCTCCACGGCCAACGCCCCTCCGCCAGAGCGCGTCACGGAATGATCCGCGCCAAGGAACGCCCCATCGCTCCCCTGCTTCGCCACGAGCTTCTTCATGGTCCTCTCGGTCAGCGCGCTCCCCGGCGCGACGTTGACCAGGACGTTCGCCGCCAGCGCCAAGACATAGGGGTCCTCGCTCCGTCCGGCCAGCGACTCTATATAGGCAATCTCTTTGGGGATGTCCGTGAATCCGGCCTCCGTCAAGGCATAGGTGATGTAGCTGTTGGTCACTTCGTCCGAAGCGCGCCCAAAGGAATCCAGCGCACGCGGGTTGCGCAGATAGCCCCCTTGGCCATCGCGCCGCGACATGAGCCAATTCGCCGTGCGCGCGATCATCTCGCTGTCCACCTCGTGCACCTTCTGCATATCGACGAACTCCATCAGCCCATACGCCGTCAACGCCTCATGCCCGGGGTCCCCGCCGAACCATTCATAGCCCTGCGTCGGAGACTCATAGCCCGTCAGCAGCGCATAGCCGCGATCCAGATAGCCCGCGGTGCGCTGCAACACCTCCACATCCGCCTCCTCACCTTGGCTCAGGTAGTCCATGATCATGATGTTGGGATAGGTCGAGCTCGACGCCTGCTCAAAGCAGCCATAGGGTTCGCGAACCATCGCCTCCGTCCCCGAGACCAGTGACGACACCGCCGAAGGATAGAAACGCAAGACCCCCTGCGTGGTCCCCGGCAGGGGCCGATCCAGAGACACCACATGGGAAATCCCCTGGGGTGTGAGCCGCCCCGAGAAGGACTCCGCAAAAGGAAAGCCCTCGGGCACCACCGAAATCGTCCGCTGTACGAAATCGGCGAAGGCACCGGCCTGCACCGCCACCCGCACCTCACCATGCGCAGCGACCGAGCCGTCGCCCACCACCTCGGCGCGAATGAAGTAGGACAAACGTTCGCCAGCACCGATGTTGACCTCTTCGGGCACCTCGTGCGCCACGACGCGAAAAGCCGGGCCCAAGGTCGCGCCAAAGTTCGCCTTCTGCGCCTGCGTACTGTCGTTGGCCAACACGATGGGGATCTCCACCACGTCGCCCCGGGTCACCTCCAGCGGCAGCCGCACCGCCAGAGACACGGGCAGCTTCGACGCGATCACCGTCTCCCCCTGCACCAAGCGCCCCCCCGTCGCCACGCCCTCGGCGCTGGCCCGAAAAGAGGTCACCCCATCAGACAAATAGAACGAAACCTGCGCCTCCCCTTGCGCGTTGGTGCGCACCGACGGATGCCAATACACGGTCTCGCGAAAATCCACCCGTGGACCGCGGTAGGGGACACTGTAATCGGGCACCGGAAACTGGCGCACCGGCGCATAGACTTTCTCTGGCACCGCCGCCGGACGCCGCCGCGCACCGCGCATCGCTTCATCAGGCAAGCCATCATCGAGATCCAGACCCCAGGCCACGCCACGCTTCTCTGCACGCTCCTCTTCGATGCGGGCCTCACGGTCCATCGCCATGGCTTGGGCCGGCACAGCCTCCAGCGCGATCTCCCCGGCCATCGCCATATCATCGAGCACCATCCCCGGCAGCATCGGCAGCGCTGGCAACATCGCCTCTTGCATCGCCGCAACCGGCGCAGGCGCCATCATCTCTTCGGCCCGACCTTGCGTTTCCATCGGTGCCATGCTCGGCCCAGCCGCGCAGGCTGCCAGGGCACACACCCCCCATACCGCCAGCCACCTGGGCACTGTCCCGCGCCACGTCTTCAACTTGCGACTCATAAGTCCTCCAAACCTGCAAAAATCGCCCTTCGATCCAAACGACTTCGTTGCCTTCTTGCGCTCACTGGGGACTGAACGCCGCCCGTCCCCCACGCTTACAGCACAAAATTCATTCCCTCACAGACGCTCTAACCAAGTCGCACCAGCCTTGACGGGCACAGGGCTGCGTTGCACCCGCCTACGGCCCTATGGTAGATTGCCGCCGTGCGTCCTCGGAGGCAGCACTCCTCATGCAAAACGATGCCATCCTGGTGCACTTTACTCTTCGCGGAGCCCAAGTTGAGAGCCTGCCCATTTTGCCTCTCGTCCTTCCAGGACGACGTTCGTTTCTGCCCTTTCCACGGCCATGAGCTGACCCAAGTCGCCGACCTCACCCTCGACGAAGGTGACCACGTCGTCGGCTATCGCCTGGAAAGACGACTGCAACAGGATGCCCTGGGAACCCTCTTTCGCGTCACCAAGGACAAACGCACCTTCGCCCTCCGCGTGCTTCACCCCCACCGCGGCATCGACCCAACGCGGACGGAGCGCTTGCTCGCTGATCTCAAAGCGTTGCGAACCATCCAACACCCCGCCATCGCCCGCATCCCTCATGCGGAACGCACCGACGACGGCCTCGTCCTCATCTTTCAAGAGTGGATCGAAGGAGACCCCCTCCCGGACCTCCTGCAGAAACACCAACGCTTCTCTCAACAAGCTGCCATCCCCATCGCCAGGCAGCTCCTCGACGCCCTCGACGCCCTCCACAAGCTCGACCTCGTGCACGGCGCCTTGACCCCAGAGGCCCTCTTCATCGAACGCACCACCAACGGGAAACGCATCCTGCGCGTCACCAACGCCGCCTTGTGGCGCGTCCTCCTGCCCCCCTCGCCCCACGAAATCGTCGGCGACAACCCGGCCCTCTTCACTGGCTTCGCCGACTATCTCTCGCCTGAAGCCATCCAAGGTCATCAGCCAAGCCCTACCAGCGATGTCTACGCCGTGAGCGCCCTGCTCTACCACCTCCTGACCGGCAAAGCCCCCTTCGCTGCGCCTCCGCCCGTGGCCTTCCGCCGCCATCTCCAAGAAGATCCCCTCCCCGTCCAGCTCGCCTGCCCCGAAGCCACCTTCGCCGAGGGGCTCCAAGACATCATCGCCCTCGGCCTCGCCAAAAAAGAAGACGAGCGCTTCCAGTCCACCAAAGCCTTCGCCGTCGCCCTCGCCTCCATCGCGCCACCCTCCCCCGACGAGGAAGATGGCTTTCTCCCCGACGATGTCCCCGGACACGCCAATGCCGATCTCGAACCCATCCTCGCGGGGCTGGAACAGAAGCCCCCCCTCGGCTCCGAGACGGAGTCTGCGACGCGCCACGACCTCAGCCCCCCAAACTTCGTCACGACGAACACCCTCGAGCTCCCGCGCGCACCCACCTACGATGAGCACCAAGACGAAGCCCTCGCGGCGTCGACCCCAGATGACACGGAAGTGGCCACCGATGACGACAGCCATCGCCAAGAGCCCCGCCAAACAGCGCTCATGTCCGCCCCCTCTTTCCTAGACGATGAGGGCGGTGAGGGCGATGGCGTCGCTGACGCCGACACCGCAACGGCTGACACTGCGACCGCTGACACCGCGACCGCCGACACCGCGACCGCCGACACCGCGACCACCGACACCACGACCACCGACACCGCGACCACCGACACCGCGACCACCGACACCGCGACCGCCGACACCGCGACCGCCGACACCGCGACCACCGACACCGCGACCACCGACACCGCGACCGCCGACACCGCGACCGCCGACACCGCAACCACTGACAAAGCGGCCGCTGACGCCGCCACCGCAGAGGACCTCAGCCCGACCTTGCCGGCCCAGGTGGTGGTGCAGCGGGAACACGAACTCAAACGCGGCTTCCGCACGGGTGAGCAGCCCATCCTCGACGACCTGCGTCTACAGGCACAGGCCGCCACGCGGGAGCGCGACCCTGAGGAGAAGGCGGCGCTGCCGAACGCCGCCGCCAAGACCACGCCACCGACGTCATCCAAGACCAAGAAAGGCGCCAAGGGCGGCCACACCAAAAGTGGCCAGGAACGCAAGATCACGCCCGCCCAGCCGCGCCAAGTGGAGGACGCCTCAGCCCTCGACCCCATCGACCTCAGCAGCGATCCCGCCGACGACGACGGCTGGTTCTCCGCCAAGGGCGGCGACGACTTACCCAGCGTCGCCTTCGACTACGAGGCAGACGAGCAAGCCAAACGCGCCAGCCGCATCACCCTGGCCATCGTCATCGGCGCCGTGCTCATCCTCTGCGGGATCTTCGTGGCCTTCTTGCTGTTCTCCACTGACGAAGGGAGCGCGCCTGGCGAGGACGCGGAAGCCCAGCGTAAGGCTGCCCAGCTCGAGAGCACCTTGCGCGCCTTCCATCAAGCCCTCGACAACGGGGACTTTGGGGCCTCCCACTCGGCTCACCTCCTCTTGATGGACCTGCGCGCCTTGACCACCCAAAGCGATTACGAAGAACACCGCGCCCTTTTCTTGACGCGCGGCGATACCCTGGCCTCGGACTACGAGAGCCGCGCCGACACGGCCCAATCCTACTTCGACACCCTGCGCCTGCAGCAACTCGGGCAGGCCTTCCATGTCCTCGCCCTCGGCGCCTGGGTCCAATGCCGCCTCCAGGCCGCGACCCAACCTCAGAACCCTGCTGCCCCCCCGCTCGCTTGCCCACGTCAGGGCCTCCTGCGCAGCGGTCATGCCACACTACAGGGCTTCGCCGTCGGCGCCGCCCAGCGCGTCCGCACCCTCGATGACGCGCGCCGTTTCCACGCCGCATGGGGTCAAGCCCGCCTCATCCGCGGTCACCTCGCCGCTTTCGAGCCCGACCCGGCGCGCGCCAGCGCTCACCAAGCGCTGGCCCTAGAGGCGGAGATGCACCTGCGCTTCTTCGACGACCTCCTCGCGGCCGCAGGACCTACAGCGCTCGCGGCGCCGGCCCTGACCCCAGATGCCCTGGTAGACGCTTCCGCGACGCCCGAACCCGCGACGCCGGCAGCGCCCGACGAGAGCACCGCGCCGGAGCAGGCTACCCCAGCGCCGACACCCGATCCGACGCCAACACCGCTGACGCCCGATCCCGAGCCGCCCCCGGCCGAGCTGCCCGCAGAGCCGACGCCAGACCCGACGGTGGCCCAGGCTCTACTCCCTCCCCCAGCAGAGGACACCGCCACGCCTACCCCCGCTCCGGAAGATGAAGCCACCGCGTCACGCCCAACGCCCGTGGATCCCAAAGAAAAGACCAGTACGGAACGCAGCACGTCGCGCACCCAAGCCACCAAGGCCGCTACCCCCACGAGCGCCGAATGGGTCAGTCAGGGATTTCGCCACCTCCAAGCCAAGGAGCGGGACCAAGCCAAGGAGGCCTTTGAGGCGGCCCTGGCGCTGAGCCCTAAGCACGCCCGCGCCACCTTCGGCCTCGGCGAGCTCTACTGGGACCTGCGCGACTTCGAGAAGGCGGCCGAGTTCTATCGCGAAGCTGCCGCGCTGGCCAAGAATGAGGCCTCCTACCTGATCAAGCTCGGCAACTCCTACATCAAGCTCCAGCGTTTCGCCGATGCCCTCGCCGCCTACGAGGAAGCGGCCACCCTGGCCCGGGACGACAACACCCGTGACGCGGCCTTGAAGGGGGTCGAGATCGCCAAGCGACGCCTCGGTCTCTGACCCCCAGCAGAACCAAGGCCCCTCCCGAGCGTTTGTTGCTGTCGCCATGGTGGTCGGCTTGGTTGACGCTGGCCTGCCCCACGGCTATTTTCGACCCAGGATCGTGACGCGTCAGACCAAGGCGTAGAGAAAGTGCCGGAAAAACCCAACGAAATGCCGGAAGCGTCGGCAACCACGAGCGACAACGACGTCCTGATGGGGCTACAAGGGCGCACCATTGCTGGGCGCTACGAGATCATCAAGCGCATTGGCCGCGGCGGTATGGGCGTGGTCTATCTCGCCCAGCAAAGCACCTTGAGCCGCAACGTGGTCATCAAGGTCTTGGCCCCCAACCTGGTCGACGACCCCAACGCTCTGGCGCGCTTTGAGCGCGAAGCCCGCGGTCTGAGTCGCCTCCAGCACCCCAACGTGGTCACCATTTTCGATTTCGGTCGCGACGGCGAGCTGGCCTTCATCGCCATGGAGTATGTCCAAGGCGAAACGCTCTCGCGCTTCCTCAAGCGCACGGGGCCGCTCCCCTTGCGCGACTTCCTCGCCATCGCCGCCCAGATCCTCAAAGGGATCGGCGAAGCCCACAAGCTCGGTTTGATTCACCGCGACGTCAAGCCAGCCAACATCATGCTCTGCGAGCTCGAAGGCGAGCCCAACTTCGTCAAAATATTGGACTTTGGCCTGGCCAAGCTGGTGCAGAGCCCCGTCGAGGTCACCAAGGAGCAGCACCTCGTGGGCTCCGCCGCGTTCCTGGCACCCGAGCAGATCCTCAACGGCGTCTCCGACCCCCGCTCCGATGTCTACGCCCTGGGCGTCCTCTTCACCATCATGCTCAGCGGCCGCCGGCCCTTCGAGGCGGCCAACGACGCCATCTTGCTCTACAAGCACGTCAACGAAGAGGCGCCGCCCTTGGCCACCCTCTTGCCCAAAGAGAGCGACGTGCCGCCGGCCATCGCAGCCCTAGTCGACCAGTGCCTCGCCAAGAACCCCGACAACCGCCCCCAAGACGCCAACGCCCTGCTCAGCGCCTTCGCGGGGCTCGTCACCACGCCCTTGGGCCGCGCGCCTTGGGGCTCGGCAGAGTTCACCCCCGTACCCGCCGCCCCGCGCCCGAGCCTGGACACCGACGACGACGACGTCGAGGCGACCACCCTGCGGCCGCGCGATCCCTTGCCTGCTGCGACCGCCAAGAAGAGCGGCGCCACCATGCTGTGGCTCGGCCTCGTCCTGGCGCTGCTCCTCTCGGGCGCAGCCGTGGCCCTGTGGTGGTTCTTGGTCCGCGCCCCAGCAGAGGCCCCCTCCGCCCCCAAGGTCACCGCCAGCGCCACCGCTGACCGGCACGACACCCTCGCGGAGATCCTCCAACAGGTCGCTAAAGAAATACAGGCCGAACGGTGGGGCAAGGCCGAAATCCTCCTCGATGGCATCGCGGATGACCTCAAGCACTCACCAGAGCTCTTGGCCGAGGCCGCTGATTACCGCGACGCCATCGCCCTCGGGCGCCTGCTCGGCAGCGCCCAGCGCGCCGATGAGGAGGGTGACATCCCTACGGCCATCAAGGGCTACGAAGAGGTCATCGCCCGCGACGCTGGCCACCCCCTCGCCACAGAGCGCCTCCGCCTCCTGCGCGAGAGCTTGGCCGAACAGAGCAGCCCCGGGCGCCTCAGCCTCAGTGGCCCAACCAAGGCCACCGTCGCCATCGACAACGTCGTCAGAGGTGAGCTCCCCCTCGAGCTCGATGTCCCCCCGGGCGTGCACCTCCTCAGCGTCGAAGCCGAGGGCTTCGTCACTTGGCAACGTGAGGTCGAGGTGGGCCCGGGCAAGACCGTGAGCCTCGACGTGGTGCTGGTCCAAACGGCCGTGGCGACGGAAACGACGAGCACCAAGAAACGCACCACTACCTCCCGCGGTGGCACGCGCGACAGCGCGCCCCAAGACTCCGCCGACAAGGGCAGCAGCAGCACGCGCAACCCTGGTGACCTATTGCTGCCAGTCGGCGGGAAGAAATCCGACAAGAAGCCCAAGTCTGATCTCCTGCTGCCCTAGCTGCCCGCCACGCGGACGCCTCTGACAACAAGTCTCAATCTTATGCGTTACCACCGCCTCCTCATTCTCTTGGGCGCCCTCCTCGCGCTGCTCCTCCCGGCCTGTGCTCCCGACCCACTGGAGAGCACCATTGAACGCCTCGACCGCCTCCAGGCGCTCCTGGAACGCCACAAGGACGATCCCGACGCCCTCCTCGGCGCCATGGAGGACTTCATCGCCCAACACCAAGACCAGTGGCAACGAGACCGCGCCGCCATCGACAAGCTCAGCGACGACGCGCGCACCCGCCTCGAGGCCCGCTACGAGCGCCGTCTGCAGCAGGTCATGGGCCGCCTGCTGGACAACAGCCTAGAAGTGCAAGCGCGCTTGGCGCACGACCCGGTCAGGCTCGCGCGCTTCCTGGCGCTCATGGACGCCATTCGCTGAAGGCCGCACGCGACCGCAGCCTTTGCCCTCGTCCTGCATCGGGTGCACCTGTATCCACCCCCATCAGAAGTGCGGGCCCTCGCCACCCTGAGCAACGCCAGTGACGCAACCCAGGGCGTCTCAGCTCAAGCCTCCCGCGCCCCTCTCGACTGGGCGCCTGCGCGGCTATGGGCCCCGAAGCAAAGCGGCCTTGACCAGGCCGCCGCCGTTCCCCGCGAGCTCAGCCGCGCCGCCGTCGCCACACCAGCGTGGCGGCCACCCCCAACAGGAGCAAGAGTCCCGTGGCCAGGGGCATTTTGGGCGCGCTCACCGCCACCCGGCAGGAGCACTCTTCCGTGGAATGCTCAGGCGCGCTCGGCCCGAAATCGCTCGCCGCATCGCTCCCCGCGTCGCTCCACACATCGGACTCACCCTCAGGCTGGGGATCCAAGAAGTCGTCGCTGGGATCGAGTGGGTTGGTGCCACGGGCCACCTCGGTGCCGTCGTCCACGCCACCGCCATCGGTGTCGGCCTTGTTGGGGTCCGTCTCACCCTCATCGACGCGTCCGTTGGCATTCATGTCTTCGCCGCCAACACACACGCCGGGTACATCGCGAGGGCCATCGCAGAGGCCGTCACCATCCGTATCGGGGTTGAGGGGATCCGTAGGATTCTGACCGAGCACCTCGATGCCGTCGAGAATGCCATCGCCGTCGCTGTCGGCCTTGGTCGGGTCGGTCTCGCCCGGGTCGACCACGCCGTTGGCGTTGAGGTCTTCGCCACCCACACACACGCCGGGTACCGAGCCCGGACCGTCACAGAGGCCGTCGCCATCGGTGTCGGCGTTGAAGGGATCCGTCCCGATCAGCAACTCCAGCTCATCAGGCAGGGTGTCGCCATCACTGTCGAGAGGGAAATCGTCGGAGGGATCGAGGGGATCCGTCCCGCGGGCAACCTCCGTGCCGTCGTCCACACCGCCGTTGTCCGTGTCAGCGTTGTTGGGGTCGGTCTCGAAGGGATCCACCCGACCGTTGGCGTTCATGTCCTCGCCGCCAACGCACACGCCCAAGACCGTCCCAGGTCCATCACAGAGGCCATCGCCATCGGTATCGGGGTTGCGTGGGTCCGTGGGATTGTGGCCGAAGACCTCCACGCCATCCAGAATGCCATCGCCGTCCGTGTCGGGGTTGTTGGGATCCGTCCCCGTGACCTCGCGCTCATACTTGTCTGAGAGGCCGTCGCCGTCGGTGTCCACATCGCAGTCGTTGTCATGGCAAGCATAGCCGTCCTCGATGGTGCAGGTCGCCGAGCAGCCGTCCCCCGAGAGGAGATTGCCATCATCACACTGCTCGTCGCCCTCGAGCTGACCATTGCCGCAGGTACCCATCTGGGTGGTGACGCTCGCCTCCACGCCTGGCGCCGGGCCCGTGCCATCCTGATCGGCGACCACCTTGGCCGTGACCGAGACGCCGCCCTGGGTCGCTTGCAACTTGTAGGTCACGGTGACCCCAAGCCCGGTGTCGATGAAGCCAGGCGCGGCGTTCGCCGGTTGAATCGGCGCGCCACCGACGAAGTGGCTCGTCCCATTGCGATCGGCTACCGCGACACCCTCCATGGTGGTGGAGTTGGGCACGTAGATCATGCCCGCAGGAACCTCGACATTCAAGGTCGCGCCCCGCGCGGGCGCCGTCCCCGTGTTGACGACGTTCGCCGTGAACTTGATGACCCCGGCGCCTTCAGGTGTCGCCGTCAAACTCGCCTCGAGCCGGGGGGCGTTGACCTCGAGCAGGTCGCTGTAGGCCGTGCCGGAAATGGCGCTGCCTCCGGCGCAGGACACGTAGTCATAGGTCCAATAGGCTTGGGTGACGAAACGCGGCTGCGCTGGCGCAGCCGGGAGGCGATCCACCTTCACATCCAGCTCCAGCTCGAGCCAATCTTCGAAGGGCACCGTACCAATGACGACCCCTGAGGTGAGCTGGGCCGTGGACACCGTACGCGGCACCCCATCGACTTTGAAAGCCACCAGGCTCATGTTCTCCGGCAAGGGCATGAAAAACTTGACGTTGCTGGCATCGGCTTCACCGTAATAGTTGTCCAACCACACGGTGTAACGGACCACTTTGCCCACGTAGGCCTCGTTCGAGTCGACTTCGGAAGACTGGAACACCAAAAAATCTGGGGCGTTGATGTCGATCTCGAAGGCCACTGCTACGGGCATGTAGGAGTCACCCGTGCTGGTGGCGCGAACGACCGCAGAGGTCTGGGCGTTGAAGAGCAAGTTGCTCTCCGATGAGATGGGCACGGAGGTCACGTCCCAGCTCTGGCGACCACCCGAGACGTTGACACCAGTCACCGCGTTGTGATTGCGGGTGCCAAAGGTCCCGCGCGTGTCGACCAGACCAGCAGCACCGTTGATCTGGGAGGCGAAGAAGTTGTTCGCCGGATTGTTGGGTCCGGAAACGGCGAGGAAAGGGCCAGCCGCCGTCCGGGCGAGGAGCATCTGATCGCCCGGACGGTTGGCGTCGCCTTCCAGGGCCGACACCATCAAGCGGCCAAAGACATCGCCCGAAGGCGGCGAACAGAAGCCCGTGACGTCATAATCAACCACAGAGTTCTCATCCACATAACGCCCCCCGACGAAGACTGACATGTTACGGCTCGGCAGATCGGGGTTGCCGTAGACGACCACCAGTGACCAACCGGCGGTGTTCAAGGTGTTGATGGCGGTGTCTTGGGTTGCGGGCACACCGGAGACACTGTAGGTCCCGCCCCCACGGGTGCGCACGAAAGAGGTCACCTCAGCCGAGCGCATGTAGAAGCGATTGTAGAAGGTGCCCGACGTCGAGAGCGCATCGATCTGCTGCCGCGTCTGGGTCGCCGGCGTCACCGAAATCGAAGCGCCCGTGCCTTCGAAGGTCAACGTCACGGGATCATTCATGTTGGCGCGGACGCTCTCCAGGCCATACTCGAAGCTCCCGCCCCAGACCAGCTCGGCGTAGAGCACATTGCTGCGCTCGGGGATATCCAGCACAGCCGCCGCGCCGTTGTTGCGCCAATTGTTGGTGGTCCCTGCAAACCAGGGATCGCCGGGATTGGCCGGCTCCGTATCGACGCTCGTGGCCAACAACGTGGTGAAGGTCCCGATCGAGTCCGCCGTCCCAGGGCCGTTGGCCCCCGTCTGTTTGCTCAGGCCCAAGGCGTTGCCCGTCATGACAATCGCCCCCTCCTGGGTGGTCGAGTAGCGCAGGACCGCTTGTCCCCAAACGGTACTGGCCGAGACCACCAACATGACACAACAAAGCGCCCAGGTTCGCCAACGTAACAAGGTATCCAACATCGACTCCTCTCTCGTTCGGTGCCACAGGCACCCAATATGACCGCCACCACTGCGCTACCGCACATGAGAAAAACACCCACAACGGTGGACTTTAGCCGTTATCGACGCCCTTTTCTAGGGGATTCGACCGCCCGCTGCCAAGGGATGGCTCGGCACGGCGGCGCCCTGAGCGCCGCATCGTGGTGCCTCACCGTCGCTACAGAGTTCGGCCTGCGGCGATGATGGCGTTCTTCGGGATCACCGTGATGCCATCGCGGACGTAATAGCCTTCGCCGTCATAGTTTTCGTTGGCCCCTTTGCGCGCGACGATCACACCATCACCAATCCGCGCGTTCTTATCAATGATACAGCGCGTCAGGTGCGCGTCTTGGCCAATCCCCATCGGCACGTGGACGCCATCCTCGACGAGGGCGTGCACCTCGCGCTCACCCTCGAAGAAGTCCGCCCCCATCATGACGACCTCCTTCAACGTCGCCCCAGGCCTGATGGTGCTCCGCACCCCGATGACCGAGTCGGAGATGACCGCACCGTGAATATCCGTCCCCTCGGTGATCAAGCTGTCCCGAATGGTGGACTGAATGATGCGCGCTGGAGCCAGGAAGCGTCCGTGGGTGAAGATCGGCGCGCCAGGAGAATAGAGCGGGAAGGGCGGATTGGCACGGGCCGCCTCGAGGTTGGCATCGAAAAAGGCCGAGATGGTCCCAATGTCGGCCCAGTAGCCGTGAAAGGGATAGGCCACGACACGCATCTTGCCAATGGCCTGCGGGATGATCTCACTGCCAAAATCGTTCTCCGTGCCAGACAAACACTTCTCGAGCACCATGGAGTCAAAGACATAGATCCCCATGGATGCCAGATAGCGCGGCACTTCGGTGCTCACCCCCATGGCCTCACACAACGCGCGCGGCGCCCGAAAACGCTCGATCACTTCTGGATCTTTGGGCTTCTCCACGAAATCAGTGACCAGCCCCGCATCATCCACCTGTAGCAGACCCATCCGCTCCGCATCGTGACGCTCAACCAAGTACACCGCCAAAGTGATCGCCGCGTCCTGGCCGCGATGGTGCTGCACCAGTTGCCCGTAATCCATGCGATAGAGATGGTCGCCCGACAAAATCAAGGTCTGCTCGGAGTTGAAATAGTGGATGTGACGCAACGTCGCCCGTACGGCGTCCGCCGTCCCCTGAAACCACTCGGTGCTGCGCGGCGTCTGCTCGGCCGCCAAAATCTCGACGAAACCCTGAGAAAAACCATCGAACTTATAGGTCATCATCAGGTGACGGTGCAGCGACGCCGAGAGAAACTGGGTCAGCACGAAGACCTTATTGATCCCGGAGTTGATACAGTTCGACAACGTCACATCGAGGAGGCGGTACTTGCCAAAGAGCGGCACCGCCGGCTTCGCGCGCTCATGGGTCAGGGGAAAGAGCCGCGAACCTTTTCCGCCACCGAGAATCACTGATACCACGCGTTGCATGAACACCTCCAAAAGATACGGCCGAAACGACACCCAAGCGCCAGCGCCTACCGCGTGTCACCGCGACACCAAGAGAACGCCATCATGACCCAAGCTCAAAGCCACGACCACCCTAATCGATGTCGCCAACTGGGCCCAAAATGCCAAGAAAAAAAAACAACGCCGCCCATCAGAGCGGCGCAACGATCACCCGTGAAGAGGCGCTAGGCCGGAATGAACTCGTCCTTGCCTACGCCACACAGCGGGCAGACCCAATCGTCGGGAATATCCTCAAAGGCCGTCCCCGGCGCAATGTCGTTGTCGGGATCGCCCTTCTCTGGGTCGTAAATGTAGCCACACACTTCGCACTCGTACTTCATGCCCATCTCTCCTTGCGTCCGAAGCGCCGCGGCTCAGCAGGGTCGCAGCGTTTGCCCAAAGATCACGTCGGCGCCACGCTGCGCCCAACCATCCTCACCTACCAATTTCCCCGACGCGCATCAAGTCACCACGACGCCTCAGTC
>Ga0334884_1003342_pt1 | contig 18303 bp, 14 predicted proteins | sample GraSluR1_MG_7_FD_207215 | JGI IMG/M metagenome (GOLD analysis project Ga0334884, IMG submission 207215) | Sludge microbial communities from methane-producing bioreactor in Wageningen University, Netherlands - Granular Sludge_12_05 R1 | ecosystem: Engineered > Bioreactor > Anaerobic >...
GAGGTGCCCCGCGAACCTACTGGCTGAGGCGGCTGTTAAGGTGCAGTGCTGGACAGCGGCGGCACGTTCAAAAGTGGTACATCATGGCCGTAAATGGGTGGGACATTGTCGGGCGTAAATTGACAGGCCCCTCGCGGGCGATGGCGCGGCTCAGATTCACGGCGAAGAGCGCCTCGGAAACGGCATCCTCGCGGATGTCGCGGTGCGGTATGCAGGCGGTGCGCCAGGGGGATAGGGTTTGGGTCATGGGAACCTCCTCGGAAAAATCTGCAAATCACAAATCACAAATCTCTTTTGCCACGAATTGCACGAATTAACACGAAGGTTACGAGATAAATTCGCAAAATTCGTGTAATTCGTGGCTAAGCATCTGCGCCAGGCGACTTTGCGCCCTGGCGTTGAAATTCTCGCGCATTTCGGGTATAATACCATTAACAGCACCAAATTTAGCACCACCGGAGGTGATAAATGACCACGCGCATTCTACCTATCAGCGATTTGCGGCGGCAGGCCAGTGAGATCATCAACAGCGTGCAGGAAACGCGCGACGCCGTTTACATCACGCAGCATGGCCGCCCGGCAGCTGTGCTGGTCAATTATGAGCAGTACGAGCAAATGCTGCAAGACCTGGAAGACCTCACCGACCGGCTGAGCCTGGAATCCGCCGCCAAAGCGCCGCTCTATCTGTACCCCACCGTGGCGCTGCCCGCTTCCAGCCTGGAAGCCTGGACCAAACTGCTGGATGAAGGGTACGGAGGCGATGCGCTGGCCGATACCGAAGCGCTCTACGATGAGGTCTAGCGATGCACATTGCCATAGATACCTCTATCCTGGTCGCGCTGCTCAACCGCAATGATCTCTGGACAGCGCAGGCCGAAGCGTTGCAAGCTGCCATCGTGGCGCAAGATCTGCGCCCGATGTACTTCGATTGCGCCGTAGCCGAAGCCGTGAGCGCCGCCGCCCGCCGCCTGCACGAAAAGGGGCGCGAGGCCGAAGTGATAGAACTCTTGCGCCGCCTGGATAGCCTGGTTCCACGCACAGACATCACCTGGATTCTCCCCGATGTGCCCCGCCTGTACCCCGCCGTGCTGGACTTGATGCGCGAGTCCGGCGGCGAATTGAACTTCAACGACGCGCTGATGGCCCTGGCCTGCCGCGAGCGCGAGATTCCCCTCATTGCCAGCTTCGACCCCGATTTCGACCGTATCCCGTGGATTAAGCGAGTGAGCGGGGCGGATATGAATCTGTAACGATGTAATAGCAGCTCCGTCAATAAGAACAGATTTGATTAACCACTCGTCGTTTTTCGCTTTCGATAGGTGAATCTCAATATCAATGGATTTAGTACAAATCTAATGAATACTATTTCTAAAATAATAAGTATGTTACAAGTCAGAATAAAAATTAGTAAAAATCCCGGCAAGAAAATGTATGACAGTATTGACAGTATCAAAATAGGAACCCACTCTGTTACTAATGTAATACTTTTAGGTAATCTATAACCAATAACCGATGCATTCTGTACGGCCCATATTATAAACATAAGAAATCCATTCAGAATTGCAAGCCCCAAATGGCGTCCTTCTAAATTAATCCCATAGGCAATGGAGGGCAATGGTAAAAAATCCGATGCTCTGACAGCAAGATTTGGAGCGAAAATATCGATTTGTCCTATTATGTCATTGCTACTAAATATACGCATCATCGCATTAAAAATACCTATAAAAAACATAAAAAACATTGGAGCTGTAAATATCCATACTATCAAAGCTACAGCAACTAATCTATAGTAAGATTTAAGTGATTTAGGTGGGGAAATACGTTTTTCATACAAAGTCAGATTGTCAGTGTCATCTCGCAAAATCTCCTTTAATTTTTTGTTTACATCTTCATTTTGATAATCGGTTTGCTTACCTAGAGAGCCACCAATACTTTGCGCCGTGGGGTTAATAGTTCCAAACACAACTATTTGAAACATCTGCAATGCCATCAGACTTATTGACGCGAGGAGAGCTAAAATGTATATTGGATTACCTTTTGCGAAGATTAAAATTTGAATAGCAATTTCAAAAGTAATTTTTCCAAAAGTTGAATGCCACCAAGTTAACAATGAATTCCCCTGAATCCATTTAAGAAACGTTGAAACCCCATAACTTGTTATTAGACATCCAACACTAATAGGAGCACAACATAATATGAATATAAATAATAGAAGAGTGGTAATCCAATAAGGTAAAACTCTCAACGCATAATCTTTATCGTCTTCATCCATCCTTTTCTCAAAACCCTTGAAATAATGCTCTATTTTATTAAACATTTTACACCTACTCTGGTGTCTCAGAATAAATCGCATTTCTATTAAAAAGTTTCATGATATCTTCTTTTGCCTCTTTAGGTATATCCAGCGGCAATTTGTCACCTGATGATGTTTCAGCCCCTAGGAGAGAATTAATCAACTGCAAAGCCTGTTTGTCTTGGTGCAAATCAACCAGTACGCCTATTTTTCCCAACATAACAGAGTTATACTTGTCATCGCGATGAAGTATGCGCAAATTATCAATGATAAATGATGGTATCAATGAATTAGGGTTGGGCTGACTATTGTTATGAACAATAGCCGCAGCTAAAGCGCGGCGTGTGAAACGCATTCCTTTATAACATAAGTAAAGATGATAGTAACATAAATCTTGTTGAGGGTACATTTGATACAATGTGAGCGCTCTGGCTAATGCCTCATCCCAAAGCTCTAAATCTATTAAAATTTGTAAATGCTGCTTTTTTAATTCAACATTAGTATTATCAAAATCTTGCTTTTCAATTGTCAATAATTTGTATAATTTGTCTGTATGAGAGATAGAAGTAATAAAACCTTCATTTTGAGAGCTCAATAGAGCTATAGCTTGTTCAACATTACCTTGTTTGCGCTCAAGTAAAGCATGTTCATAACGAGACTGTACAAATTCTGGGTCAATAGCCAAACTCTCTGTAAAAGCAGCTCGCGCATTGTCAATATCTCCTATAGCACTCAGAAATCGCCCGCGCGCAAGCCAGAAAACAGGGTCTTTATCAGCGCATTGCGACCAGAAAGCACACCTTTGTGTTTTATGAATCAAAGAGTTTATTTTCTTTCTTGGCTCTTTATCAATTGTACTATATCGTGCTCCCATTTTTGAAATATTTGGCATTGACAATGAAAACTGCAACCAGTATTTATAACCTAAATTTGCGCCAAACCCACGCGCAAAAATATTAAAGAAAACAGAACTTATAATACTAGCACCAATGATATTTATAGCCACTAAAGGTAAAGCGAGAAAGGTCATGCGTGTTGTAACACCATGTTTATATAATCCCATTAATAAAGCCCCCTCTTCCGAGGTAAGTATCGGGGGACAATAAAAAAAACTATGGTTTTCTCGTAATACTTTTCTTACTTTTCTGGCGTATTTTTCAGGAAGATAACACAATTTTAGAAAATCCGCTGCTCCACAGCGAATGTCCGGTAATGGATCATCCAAAGCAGCTAACAGATAAGGAATCCCTTTATCTTCCAGTTTAACCAGAGCATCAACGGCAAGGTAACGCAAATCAGGATCAGCCAATAACCAAGTCAATATTGCTAAATTCAATGGAGCTGCGCTTTTACTTAATTGATTAATCATGGTGAAAACATTTGTTTTTTCAAGACATGAAGAATACAAACCCATTTCAATCAGCAACCCCACGGCACGCTGACATTTATCGCTTTCACTCTTGTCTTGTGTCAAGCTAGTCAAATTACAAGATGCTTCTACAAAGACTTGCACTTCACATAAATCATCTTCAGTTAACAACTCTACTGCCATCCGCCGAGAAAGAATGTTTATCGCTTCATCATCTACATTCAAAGCCCCATCAATAATTACCTCTTTGAAATAGTGTCTTGCCCAGTCAGGTGCCCGACTAAGCATGATATATCCGAGTGTTTTTATCTCAGTTTGTTCATGACTAACAATATGATGTAACAACTCTTGTAATTGTTCATAGCTTAAAACTTCAAGCAGACTGTCAAAAACCTCTTGTATAGCCCAGGCAATTTGTATTTGAAGTCGGACATCAATACTATTGAGAGCGTCGTTAACTACCTGTAAAACATTCGAAGGTACTCGCTCCAGAGTTAACTTGCCTATCCAAACTTCTCTAATCACCAACTCGTGCTTATCTGATTCAAATGCTTTCAAGTCAGCTAATAGTTTCATCTTAACCAAAGCTTGCACAGCAGCGCGTCTTATCTGCCAGGAATTATCTTGGCTCAAAGCTACTATATCCCTTGTGTATTCAATTGCATTGAGGCTTCCTAGAATTTTCAAAATGCCCCGTCGGGTCAATTCTTTTTCAGTAGGTTTTAAGAGCAAAGCCAGACGTGGTGCCAATTCTTGTCCAATTTCAGATAATGTTCTTGTGGCAATGTCCCAAGTATCGGGATTTTGCAGGGCTTCAATTAGTTTGGAGCTATAAGCTCTTGACTCTTGTGGTCCCAACATCTCAAACAGGAGCCTTGTACTTTCTGCCCACTTTTCTCCCTGACACGCCAATAGCGCTAAACTCTCCTGAAATCTTTTATCATTCTCTCCCAGCCGCTTTAGATAAAAAGCCAAAAGAAATTCTAAAAATATTTGATGAGAAAACTCAATATATTCAGAAGATTCACTATTAGAAGATTCACTATGCCCAATAATTAATCTTGTTCGCAAAGCTATTTTGATTAATTCACCTGTTTTGGATTTAAAAAGTCGCTTTATTTCATCTCGTGATAATGGACCTGTTACGTTACGCTGAAGCATATAGTAAGCAACTTTGCCTAGACTAAATAGTACTTCATCTATCTCCTCATCACGGATACTGGGCATCTCAGACTTAAATGTTTGGCGAATTACAAATTCGAGCAACTTCCCCTTCTTAGCAGAGGCTTGCATAAGCAATTCCCTGTTAGCAACCCGATATGCATTACTTAACCTTCTTAAATAAAAAGGATTGCTAATTAGAACTCTAGCAGTATTTGGAGAATTCCACTGTTTACTAACTAAGAGCTCAAAATCTGGTACATACGTTTTTAGAAATTTATCTATTTCAGATTGACTCAATGGCATTACTTGTAAACACTGCCAATTGGGAGTGCCTATGAAATCATTGGAACGACAAGAAGCTATTACCATACTTCCATACGCAGATAATTTTTCGATCTCCCTTTCTCTAGGATCTATAACTAACCCCAGTTGAGCTCTGTAATATTGTTGATAATTAACAATGATTGATCGAATTAAGCGTAAGGATTCATGTTCCGTTATTTTGTACAGATAATTTAATCTTCTAAGAATTGGTTCCACCTGCTCCAATCGCGCGAGACGAATCTGCTCTGAACATCTTTCTGGTAATTGGTCCAGCCCATCAAGCAAGAGTAAGAAACCGCCTAATTTAACCAAACCGTCAAAATTTCGCGTTATAAAATGTTGTTTACCAACCAATCCGGTTACAAATTCTTCAAGAAATTCCAGAATAGACTTAGTGGTATTTACATAACCAGTCAACGGAACATACAAGGGCAAAAACAAGGATTCTTCCCGACGATACTTCCCTATCATCATCAAAGCAAGATATTGTAACATCGTGCTTTTACCAGAACCAGGAGCCCCAAGCATTACCAAAGAATGATATCTATTCAACACATCTATTAAATTTACTGCGCCTGTGAATGGCAGTTCTTCGTTATACCCTGTTCCTCTTGATACCAGATTGAATTCAGGCGTCGGTAAATCGTTCCAGGAATCTGGATTCGTTAACAACTGCATACTTAATTCGACAAAACGCTCGTCGCGAGATTTACGCAAAACCCGCACTACTTCTTTTTCCATACGATCTAAGAATTCCAATTTACTGCTGCGATGAGCGTTTGGATCAAGCAAGGCATCACTCTCAAGAATTAAACTATCTTTATCATATTCCCAATCAGGCGGCATTTTCCTTAGTAGCGTTTCTACAATTTGTCCAGGATGGATTATTCTACTGGAAGCTTGCCTGGAATGGGTCATGCTGTTGAAGATAAAAACCGGCCCGCTGGGCTTATACACCGCCCCCTGCGACCCGCGCAAATCCACCGCCTCACCCCTATTGACGGCGACCGGTCCCTGGAATTCGCCTGACAAATCCGGCCCCTTCCTCTCTCCCATCACTCCTCCCCCCACAACCGACCCTGCTTGACCTCTTCCCTCGGCTCCCGGTGATGCGTCTCCGCCCAGCGCTGCGCGCGCAATTCCAAATCCCCCCGCGTGCCCAGCAGGCTGAGGAGCGCCTTGCGCTCGGCGCTCTCGCGGCCCAGGAGCTCCACCACGGCCTGGGCGACGGGCCACAGCTCCCCGCCCCGCGCGGCGATGAGGGCCGCGAGCTCGTCCTGGCGATCTTCCTGCCAGAGCAGGCACGCGGTATGGAGCACATCCACCAGCGGCACGGCCCCGCCCGCCGCGACCCGCTCCACAACGCGCGCGAGCTTGTCCGCCCGTTCTGTCGGGGTCAACAGCCGCAGCTTCCCCTTGATTTTGCCCACCAGCCCCAGCCGCTCCAGCAGCACTTTGAGATCCACCCCCACCGCCGTGCTGAGCAGCACCGCCTCGCCGTCCGGCACGTCCCACTCGCCGTAGCCCCAACGCCACAGCAGGTAGAACTGCGTGGGCTGGTCGAGCGGCGCTTTGGATTCCGCATAGCGTTCTTCGCCCACCGTCTCCGTCGCCACGCCGAGGATGCGCTCGATGGCGTAGGCGGCGACCTCGTGCCGCACCAGGTCGAGGAATTCGCTCACGCCCACCTGCCCGCCGTCGTAGCGCTCCACCCGCGCGTAGCGGCTGAAGACCGACAGCCCCGGCCCGATGGCGCTCATAAAGAAATCCGCCCCGCCGATGCCCGCCGCCCAGAACCGCTCCAGGTAGCGGCGAATGGTGGTGCGGAGGTCGGTCTGCAAGTCCTCAAGATAGCCGATGCTGGTTGCTGGAAGCTGGTTGCTGGATACTTCGCTTTCGCGCCTTTTCGCTGACTCGCTGATTCGCCGATTCGCTGATTCGCCCTTCGCGCGTTTGCGGCACACCAGGTACACGGATGACGCCAGGGCGACGGCGCGGTAGGATTGGAGCCGCCGGCCCTCGGTGTTGAGCGGCCACGAGGCGGTAATCTGGAAGCCGGCGCGGATGAGGGCGCTCACCAGGGTCTCCCACGCACTGGATTGTTTGTGCGCGAACATGATGACGGCCAGCCCATCATCGCGCAAGACGCGGTGCATCTCGGCGAAGGCCGTCGCCATCCCGTCCTCGTAGAACTGCTGCGCCGCCGCCTTCGTGCCGCCGTGATAGATGGCCTCTTGCACCAGCTCCTCATCTTTGGGCGTGACCTCGGTGACGAAGGCTTCGGGGTAGTCGTCGCCGACGATGCGCTTGTGCCAGGGGTAGAAGTAGTCGCTGAGATCGGCGTAGGTCACGCTATCGTAATACGGCGGGTCGGTGATGACGGCATCGAACGTCCCGGCCCACTCCTCCGGCAGCCGCGCCGCCGAACCCAGGCGCACGGTGGCCGGGTGCATGGGGCTGGCGACCAGATTCGCAATCGAGAGCAGCAGCGCGTTCAACTGGCTCTCCCAACTGCCCGCACTGCCGCTAAAGGGGTTGATCTCCGAATAATCCCAGGTCATCTGAATATCGTGGCGCGCAAAGATCGAACTATTCTTGTTGGTGCCGGGATCCCAAATCGTCATCACCGAACTGCGCGTGATGTAACGGCTGAGCAGCACCGAGAGGAACAACGCCATCGCCCGCGCATAATCCGCATCCTGCGTCGTCAGCAGCGCGCGCACCTCGCGGATTTGCCGCCCCAATGTGACCAGCGCCAGCAGTTGCCGGGCATTGAACATCTGCCCCCACGTCTCCACGCCATAGAGCCGGATGCTCACGCTGCGCGCCCGCTCGTGCGGCGTCGGCTCGTCGGGAATCACCGAAAGCAGCCGCTCGAAGCCCCAGAAATCGAAGCCCTCCGCCTCAGCCTCGGCGAGCAGCGCCTCAGCCAGCGCGAAGGCGGCGCGGTCGGCCTCCGTCGCCGCGCGGAACTCGCGGCCCGTCTGCCCCGCGCGGTTGAGCACGACCACGAGCAAATGCTGGCCCATCAGCCCGGCGCGGCCCTGTTCCGCGATGCGCGCGCGCTCGGTAGGTGTGCCGCAGTAGGGACATTCCACCGTCGCCCCGCGCATCGTTCCCCGCTCCGGGTCAGAGGCCGTCGCCGCCGCGCCCGTCAGAATCTCCACCGTGTACGATTTGCGCTCCCGCTCCACCACCAGGCGATAGGCCACCGGCGGCGCATCCGTGCAGAGCCAGCGCCGCTTGATGAGCGGCACTTCGCCGCCACAGTGCGCGCAGCGGATCGTCTTGGCCCAGAGATAGGCCACGGGCATTGCGCCATCGGCATCTACCGGATAACATGCGCCAATCTCCGCCTGCGCCTGCGTCAACACCCACTCGGCCCAGGTGCGGACATCTTCGACGAGGGGGGCGGATTCGCGGGTAGGGGCGTCCATGCCGGGGAACGTACTGCGTAATGCGTACTGCGTAACGTCTGCCTGCGCTTCGCCATGCGCCATTCGCTGATTCGCTTTTTCGCCTTCTCGCTGCCTCGCTGACTCGCTGCCTCGCCCGTATTGCTGCGGATAGACGAGCGACGCCACCAGCGCCAGATACGCCACGGGGTTGAGGTCGAGCGCGACGGCCTCGCAGCCCAGGCGGAGCGCCTCCAGCGGCATCGAGCCGCCGCCGGCGAAGGGATCGAGCACGCGGGGTGCGCGTCCAGAATGGGCGTTGCGGATGATCTCGCGGGCGCGTTCCAGCAGCGCGGGATCGTTGGGCCACTCGTCGCTGCTCAGGGCCACCAGCAGCTGCGCCAGCGCCTTGCGGGTGGATTCGTCAGCGGCAGGGGCCTCGATGAGCGCCGCCAGCGTCATCGCGCGCGAGGCGGTCAGCGGTCGCCGGGCGAAGTACGGGTGCATCGCGTTCAGCGACCCGATCCCGCCGCCCTTCTGGGCGTGCTGGTTCAGCTCCGTGAGGGGGAGAACGTCTTCGATGTAGCGGTTAGAGTTTGTCACTTTCATCCACTCGTTTTCTAACAATAACCGCGTAACTTGTCTAGCACTTCTTGGTGGTTCGCCCTTAATGCCTCTAAATCCCATCGCTCGACTTGCATGACACGCAACGAGTTGGGAAATAATTCCACACTGTCCTTAAAATATCGACTTTTCTTGTCAGAAAAATCCAAACGTCCTTGCGAACTGTTCTTTCGCCGACTCAGCAAAATCAAATTTCCCAACCGATGGGTCCAAACCTCCCGCTCCTCTTCGGTGAAATCTTTGCACCATTGACTTTCAGGAGTTGGCGTTTGAGGAAGTACATGCTCCACGGATAACCAGCCTTGCCGTTGTAGGCGTGCATCAGCACTGGCGTAAAGGACATCCAGTTTGAACAAAATATAGCGAGCAAAACGCCGTGAATAAATATCATCTTCTTCAAGTATTTGAAAAAACCTTTTGCGATCATACTCGAAAACGTCCGCATCAAGTAAAATTTCTACTTGCTGTTCTTTCCTTAAATCGGTATGTGTCTTTAACGTATCAATCAACGCAGTGATTTGATTCATTCCGCGAATGCGATCCGTAGGTGTCTGATAGGTAATCCAATCACCGCAGAATTTATTCTCCAGCTTGCGCAGAAATGCTTGAATGCGATATTCTCCAAACACTTCACGATAATGCAGGAGCGGCGGAAGCCAAAAATCGGCGAGAGCTGTTTCGCCTAGCAAGGTAATGAGATTATCAAATCGCCACGATTTTTCTAGCTGGTAATGGTTGCCATTGAAGATGTCCTGATAATGTCGATGGTAACGTTCAATAAATTCGAACGTTTCTAGGCCGGGAGTAAGTAATGGAGGCGTATCAATATAAACACGGCGTTGCTTGTCAAATACCTTGGGCTGATAGATATTGTCCTCGAATTCTTGAAGCAAGCTCAAGCGTGCCTTGTCTTTAACCAACACAGAACGTACATGCGAAAGAAAAACATCGAAGTCGTCTCCCAACTCTCCCTCTAATTCCTCCCAGTATTTGGCCCACTTTCGACGCACGGCATCGCTGGCTTCTTTTTCATTCAAAGCACGGAGGTTGATGGTTTTAAGAATATCACTACCCCGCAACTTCATTCCTCTGTCGTTAAGCACAGTAAACATGCGGAAAGCATCGTCCAGACTTGGAGAAGATACATACACCAAAAGTACATTGTTAAGAAAAAAATCAAAGAAATCCTCTAAATCAAAGTCCTCTGTTTCAGTGAAGTAACGTCGAATTTCCAGCACGGCATTGGCCAGATTACGTACAGAGATATCATCTGCGTTTTGCGCAGCTTTAAGACCTTCATCATTCTGAGTGCCAGAATCAGCCTTGATGTATTCATTTATGAATTCTTGAACTTCATCGCGAATGTCATAAACAATACGCATCTGCTCAGGAATTCGCTTAAAACGGTTTGCTTCCTTATAGATCATATCACGGCAGCTCTTTTTGAGCTCCTCATTCCGGGTCAGATCTCGACCTACAGCGTGAATTAGGAGACATGTGGTAAGACGCTGTTGCCCATCCAACAGATCGTACTCGACAATACCATTACTTTCACGTTTTTGCAGAACAATGGATCCAAGAAAGTATTCACTATCAGGACGACTCATTCCCCATTGCGCCACATCGTCTAACAATTCGTTGACCTGATCCAGCCCCCAGACATAAGGTCGCTGGTAATCAGGTACACGATACCACCATTCAAAAGCATCACGGATTAGAATCTTGTTGCTCTCAATTTCGTTGCTCAAGTTTTCCCTCATTTTTGCGACCCAAATTGGGTTCTTGGTCAGCCATTATCACCTTGCGGCTTTGCGCCCTTGCGTCTTAGCGTTAAGTTTTTACTCCATGCAGGCACTATTTTAGTAGCTGTAACAGCAACGCCGGCCCATCCAGCGTCAGGCGCAGGCGATTGAGCACATCACGGCCTATCACAACCTCGTCACCCATATCATCGCCCACCACATAGACGCCCGGCAACACCACACCGCCAATGCTGACATCCACCAGGTAGAGAAAAACAATGCGCCGCTCTCCCCACTGACTGCGCAAGCCAACCTCAAAGACCCGCCGCGCGCCGATGGCCCGCAAGTGCTTGAGTGGAATCAATGTAGCATCCGCGCCGGTATCCACCACACCGGGCAAAGTGACGCGCTCTCCTGTGACCGCAACCATCAGCATTACATCACACACTGGCATGGGCGGCTCAAAGGCTGTAGCGTAAGAGAAGGTCGTCATGGTATAGCCTCGAGGCGCTCTATCCGCCCACCGCGCCATTGCACATCGCGGCGGGGGCCAGGTTTCACTGGCGCAATCAAGACCGGCGCAGCGCCAAAACGCTCCCGCACGCGCTGTTCCAGCCGTTGCACATCTTCATCCGTATCCACCACCTTGCCGCGATAGAGCGCGATATGGCGCCCGGCGTATTGCATCATCAAGGTATCATGCAAAGCCCAAAAGGTCTCCGTCTCTACATGCAGCGCTTCCTGTTCCAACGCATCCAGATAAGCCTGCACCGCTGTTTCTAGTATCTGCTCCATAGGTTGCGTGCGCTCCGTTGCCACCCGTTGCAACCGGTCGAGCAAGCGCGGTTCGCGCAATTCCACTGTCATCTCGACCCTCCTTGTTTTCAATTTACTCCCACTCTTCCAACAGGATGATCTCCAGTTCCTTAACCTGCCGCAACCGCAGATCATTGGTCACGAAAGCCCGCGCGCCGCTCACCAACGCCGTCGCCAGGTGGATGGCATCCGGCGTGGGGATGCCATAACGCGCCCGCAGGTCGGCCATCGTTTCCATCACCGCCACGTCTGCATCCAGCAAGGTCAGGTTGGGGAAGCGGGTCAACACATCCCGGTAACGCAACAGCAAATCGGCGTGAGCGGCTTTCTTAACTCCGGTGAGGATCTCACCCAGCGCCAGCACCGAGGCGATGCCCTGGCAACGCCCCACTTCCAATGTGCGAAAGACCGCTTGCGCCCGCGCTCCATACTGGGGATGACGTTCGAACGCATAGATGAAGACCACCGTATCCAACGCCACCCGCTCGACCTCGGCCAGGTGCGCCGCTAGTTGTGTTAGCGTTCCCATGCGGCCCGCTCCTTCGCCAGCACGGCCTCGCCGCCGCCCAACTGCATCCACTCGGCTGCCCCCAGACCATAGATATACTCTGTCCAGTTCTCCGGCTCCGGCAGCAGGCGCACGCCCTCTTCTTCCACCACGACGACCACCCGTCCGCCAGGCTTGATGCCCAACGCCTCGCGCGCCTCCTTGGGCAATACCATCTGGTTCCGCTCACTCAGTTTTACCAATACGACGCTCACAGCTCAACCTCCATAACGCTTTGTAAAACACTGTTTTACAAAGTATAACACAATTTTACAAGATAAACCATGCGCTGTGTCTTTTGGGTATAGGACAAATTCTCTTCACGCATCCTTATCCAGCCGCGCCAGATCCACCAGCGTTGCCCCGTGCGCCTCAGCCTCGGCGCGGGCGGCGTCTGTGAATCCCGCGCGGGCGAAGAAAACGTAATACACCCGCCAGCCCTGACCGCCTTCGGGCAAGGTCTGCAAGACCTTCGGCGTCTTCGTATCCACCAGCTCGCGGATGACCTCGCGCCCCACCGCGTCCGCGCCCCATTTGCACTCACCCAGCAACAACGCCCGCTCGCGCCAGTTCACCGCGACCACATCCACCTGCACGCCCCGGCTCCAATGGCTGCCTACGATTTCCGCCTCGAAGGGCAACGTCCCCGCGCGGCTCTGCTGCGCCACCCACTCGCGGCACAAATCCTCGAAGCCCGTCGCCCCCACAAAGGCGCGCAGCTCCTCGCGCACATGCGTCAGAATCGGCTCGGCGCGATAGGGCAACTCGCTGTAATGCGGCGCGATGAAGCGGAAGTAGAAGCGGAAATACGGATCGGTCAGATGATAGCGCCCGGTGCGCGCCTGCCGCCGCTTGGCTGGTGGCACGGTCGCGGGCAACCGCCGCTCCACCAGGTAGAGCGTATTCAAACGGGCCAGATACGCCGAAAGATGCGCCTTGCCAATCAGCGCGGCGTTGGAAATCTCATCCAGCGTGTGCGCACCCGCGCCGATGGCCTTGAGGATCGCCAGATGCGTCGCCGGTTCGCGCACCTCATCGTAGAGCAAGAAAGCCGGCTCGGCCACGAACATACTGCCCGGCGCGAGCATCACCTCGCGGATGTTGTCGCTCAGCGAGCGCGCCGGATCGAGCCATTCCAGGTAAGCCGGCACGCCGCCCACCACGGCGTAGGTCGCCACGCGCTCCTCCATCGTCCACTGCGGCAAGAACTCACGCAGGCTGGCAAACGGCAGCGCGCGCAGATGCCATTGCCCGGTGAGCCGCCCAAACAACGGCGACTGGTGCGCTTGCAGCGTCTCCATCGCGTGAACGTGCGAGCCGCACAGCACCAAGGTCAACGGCAGCTGCTTGAGCCGTTGATCCCAGGCGTGTTGCAGCGCTGAGAGCATCGCCGGGTCAGCGTCAGCGGCGTAGGTGAACTCATCGAGGATGAGGATGGCGCGGCGGTCGTCCAGCGCAGAGGCGAGCGCCTGCCAGCACGCATCCCAGGTATCAAACGTGGGGGCTTGCGCCGGAGCGACGCCCAACACCTGCGCGTACACCTTGCGGCGTTGCAGCATGGCGGGTTCTTTTTCCGCCGCCCAATAGGTAGAGGGGATACCCGTCTGCTCCGCCCAATGGCGCAGCAGCACGGTCTTGCCCACCCGGCGGCGGCCATACAGCAGGATGAACTGCGCCGGCGTGGGCCGCTGGCGCGTCAACACGTCATTCAGAAAAGCCAACTCCGCCTGGCGGTCAACAAACATCTCCGGTTCTCCTCAGTTAAGCCACACGCTAATTAGTATAATCTGGATGTGGCCTATTATACACCGGTTCACTCGTCCTGGATATGCGCCACGTCCGTTGCCTGCGCCGCCGCGTCTTGGATTTTCACCACCCAACGTTTGAGCTCCTTGGGCTGCAATTTGTTATAGGGATTGTGGATGGTCCACAGGCGGCCATCGCCCAACCGCACGATGTAGAGCCAATGCTGGTCGCCGTGACGCCGGGCGGCTTCCCACTCCGGCGCCGTGAGCGTGACCACCGCCGCGTCCTCCGGCCCCCGCCCTTTCACTTCGATGGTGCGGAGCAAGTTGCCCTCGGCATCGTAAGATTCGATGTCCCACGAATGACCGATATGCACATCTTGCGGGCGCCGATTTTGCTTCCGCTCGTACCGCAAGGCCGCATCCATCGCCGCCTGCTCCACCGCGTCGTCGCGGCGCATCACCACCCGTTCCGTCTCACCCTCAACCTCGATCTCGATTTCCAATGGTGCGGGTAATACCAGCGCCGCGCCCAACACCTCCGGCGCTGTCAGCAGCAATTGCCCGGCGCGCTCCAATTCGGCCAGCACTTCACGCTGCCGATCCTGTGCGGCTGTAGCCTGTTCCAGTAGCCGCTCCCCGGTCTCTATATCGCCCGCGCCCAACGCCTCGAAGCCCTGCAACGTCAAATCTTCCGCCAGCGCGGTCAGGCCGCCGAGCAAAAACGCCCGGTCGCGTGCGGTCGCTTCGGCCAGGCGCTCCCGCTGCGCGGCGAGCGCGGGCAAGAAACGCGCCTGCACGCACGCATCCACCACCGTCTCCTGCGCGGCCAGCATCAAACGGCCCTGAGCGATGGCAGTTGGGTCGGCTTCCGTGCCGCCCTCGAAGGCGTCCAGGATTTCCGTGGGCAGCGGCGTGACCTGCTCGGCATCCGCCCGGTGTTGGAGCGCGGCCAGCACGCCGCCCGCGCTATGCCCGCGCCCATCGCGCAACCCGGTCCGAATGAGCCACACCAGATAAGGCGCGGAGCTTTCCGGCTGCAAATCCAGAAATACCGCGCCCCGCGCCAGGTCGGGCGTACACTCGGCCAGCACACGGTCGAGCAGCGCCTCGAAGAGCGCGTGCCCCGGCGCGATGAAGAACACGGCGTCCGCTTGCGCGTCATCATCGCTGCACGCCGCCGGCCAGAACGAGAGCCGCCAGCGGCGGCGTTGGCCCGGCAGCAATCCCGGCGGCAGCGTCACTTCGTAAGCAGGATAGCCCCGCCCATCGGCGGCCTCCACCGCCAACGGCTTCAGCGCGCCGCCCAGTAGCGGCAGGGCGATACAGAAAAACTTCTCCGCCTCCTCCGGGCTGAGCCGATGCGCGGCAAAGGTCGCCTGCTTGCGCCGGAACGCCGCCACATCCAGCGGCGCGAGCGCGGCGGCCTGCTGCTGTTCAGCCGCGAGCGCCGCAGTCGCCGCCTCCGCCGCCCGTTCGATCAAGGCTTTGGCATCCGCTACCGCCGCCCTATCGCCCAGCGCGATGCGTTCCAGCGTCCGGCGCAGGTCGGCGTTCCACACCGCCTCGCCCAGCACATTGAACACGCGGTCGCCCAAATCGGCGCGCATGGCCTCCTGTTTCGCCAGAATCGCCGCCTTGACCTCATCTTCCATCGTATTGGTCGCAATCAGGTTGAAGATGTAGACCTCGGCGGCCTGCTGCCCGTAGCGGTGGATGCGGCCCATCCGCTGCTCCAGGCGGCAAGGATTCCAGGGGATATCGTAGTTCAGCAGCACGCGGCAGCATTGCAGGTTGATGCCCTCGCCGGCGGCCTCGGTCGCCACGAGCACCTGTGCCGTGCCATCCCAAAAGTCGCGCTCCGCCTGGCGGCGCTCTTTGAGCGCCATCCCGCCGTGAATTTGCGCCGTAGTGTAGCCCCACGCCGTCAACCGCTCCACTAGATAATCCAGCGTATCTTTGAACTCGGTGAACACCAGCATCTGTTCGTGCTGCTCGCCCACCCAGAGCGTACACGCCTCGCGCAACGCCTGCAATTTGGCCTGGCGCTCATCCCGTGCCAGCGTGGCGGCCTGCTCAATCATCCCCTCCAGCGCGCGGAGTTCGGCTTGCGCGGTCTTGCGATTGAAGAGCGCGGTCACCGTCGCTTCGGCCTGCGCCTCGCGCTGCCAGCGCTCGCTTTCGGATAAATCCTCCCACGCCGCCCAATCCGCGTCCCCCACGCCCGCGTCGTCCGCCAGCCCGCGCCGCGTCGCCCCTTCCGCAATCTGCGCGCGCAACCGCGCCAGCGATTGCCACAGCGCGTAAGGGCTGGAAGCCATGCGGCGGCTCAGGGTCAAGAGCGCGAAGCCCGCGCTTGGCACATTGGCGGCTTGCGCCTTCCCATAATGGCGCGCGGCGAACTTCTGCACCGCTTCGAGCAGCTCCCCTTCAGCGGGCGAAATCCGATATTCCTGTGGGGCCACAATCCGTGCGGGGTAAAGCGGCGCGCCATCCGGCTTGCGCATTTCCTCTTTGGTGCGTCGCAGCACCAGCGGATTAGGGCCGCTGGCGTGTGCGAGCGCCTCGGCCTGCTGGGGATCGAGCAGCGCGAGCAACAGCCGGTAGTTTTCCGGGTCGCCCTTGTGGGGCGTGGCCGTCATCAACAGGAAGTGCGTCGTGTGCCGCGCCAGCACCTCGCCCAATTCGTATGCCTGCGTCTTCTGCACCGAGCCGTTGGGCCGCCGGTAAGCGGCTAGCTTGTGCGCTTCATCCACGATGACCAGGTCCCACTCCACGCTGCTGAGCGCCTGCCGTAAGCCTTTCTGCCGGGCGAAGTCCACGCTCGTGAGCGCGTACTCCGTCTCCCGCCAGATGAGCAGCTCGTCCGAATGGCGCTGGCGGATGGCATCCCGATCTACGATGGTGAAATCCAGCCCGAATTTCGTGAGCAGCTCGCGCCGCCACTGGCTGGTCAAGCCGGCCGGGGCCACAATCAACACGCGCCGGAGGCCCTGCCGGCGCTGCAATTCCTTGAGCAGCAACCCCGCCATGATGGTCTTGCCCGCGCCGGCATCGTGCGCCAGGAGCGCGCGTACCACCGGACGGGCCAGCAGTTGCTCGTAGACTGCTTCGAATTGATGGGGTAGGGGGTCAATGCGGCTGGCGTTGAGACCCGCGTAGGGGTCAATGGCGTGGGCCAGGCGCAAGCGGTGGGCCTGGATACCCAAGCGGAAACGGTCAGGATCGCCGTCAAAGGGGCTGGCGCGGCGGTCGGCCTGGGTCATGTGGGAGAGCTGCGTCTGGTCGGTGGGGGTCAAAACGCAAGTGTGTGTGGTGGCTGCGCTTGCTGCGGTTAGCAAAGCATAGCCATCGCGGGGCTGCCAGGAGAGAATCTGCACCGGCCCTGCCCAAAACGGGCCAGTAATCCAATCGCCGGGCTGAAATTCGTGTGCCATGTGTACTCCTGGTGCTACGGATGATCGGGGGAAAGTGTTGACCAAGTGGTCACACACTAATTAGAATGTAGCACGAAGTGCGCAAAATGTCAAAATATGCTTAGCTGAGAACAAAAGCGCTATTAACACACTTTTATCCTGTTTGCTCTGCTTCAGGCATTCCCCATGAGTGGGCTTTCCTCATAATCCATTCCAGACCCTTGTACTGCACCCCAATTTGGATCATCAACCACAAATGTGGCACTGCGACTCGATATTGTATGATTATTAGCAATACAACACTAATAACGAGTGGTAAAAACCACGTTAGCCATAATCCTGCTGTCCCACTAGCAGTGTTCAGGAAACCTGACACTTGTGATATTACCGTATTGCTCATTAAACCAAAGATTATAGAGCAAGCCGCCATAATTATTAATCCAATCATACCTTGTAGTTGTGTCTGTGCGTTTTGTAAAACGATATACTCCATTGGGATATCAGTGCCCTGATTGTACAATTTTCGTCGCCACAGCGATTCAGCACCACTCAAGCAGTTCTCATAATCCTGCGCTGCTAACGGAACACCGGCTCTGAACCTGCTCCTTAGGCGCAGGTTACACATAAACTCACGTCCCAGATTGGCGCACCACCACAGAGTGGCCCAAAAACCAAACTGCCATGGTAGGCGCGTCGTCTTCATCCCATGTTGGGAAATATATCGACCGTATTTGCCCTGCCCTAGTAGTTTAACAGAGACGATTTGACGGATAAGGAAAGTGTGGCATTCTTACAAAAAAGCCCGAGGAGAGGAAAGAATGCCAGCGAAAAGATATCGAGTTACTTTGGAAAAAGAAGAGCGCGCTGA
>Ga0334884_1003348_pt1 | contig 18285 bp, 11 predicted proteins | sample GraSluR1_MG_7_FD_207215 | JGI IMG/M metagenome (GOLD analysis project Ga0334884, IMG submission 207215) | Sludge microbial communities from methane-producing bioreactor in Wageningen University, Netherlands - Granular Sludge_12_05 R1 | ecosystem: Engineered > Bioreactor > Anaerobic >...
CGGCTGCTTCGGCTTCTTGCTGGGCACGAAGCGCCTCACCTTCTTCCCGTATACGTTTGACCATTTCCGCGCGTGGCATGTTCTCTTGAATATAATCGGCAACGACTGTACCTTCGGCAACTTCAAGCAGCCGGTTCATAGATGCAACCGGGTCTGGTGTGAAGATCGCCGCAGACACACATATATCAGGCATACGGGTCTCACGGTATGTTTGTACACTGTCATGCAGTTTTTGAACTGTTTCATTTAAACCACGATCATATTGCTCCTGCATCCATCGATCAGCCTCATCACGAGAAATTTCACTGCGTTCTCCTGAGTCCAGCGAAATACGGATGCCAACCGCCTCATTGCCGTTTTTTACCCCGGTAGCTGCGTTACGGATCGCCGTCTCATCAATTTGCAACAGCCAGGACAATAAATCAAGATTAGCTTCAAAGCTATCTTCATAATCCTTGATCAGGCTTGCGTAGTTGGTGCGTGCCATATAGATATGGCGTGAAATATAATCTGGTTCAGCCAACTCTACCACTTTCTGGAAGTATTCAACAGCACGTTCCAATTCACGGATTTCCAAGCCAAACATACAAATCATGCCCATGCGACCGTAGATTTCTGCCTGCGCGTTGGGATTTGCCGGTTTTCGCTCTTGAAGGTAAGCAGTATAGGCATCCAGAGCTACGTAGGGATCATCTTCTTCTGGGTCAACACCCAACCTGTTTGTAAAGTAATAGTCATTTCTCATCGCCAGCTCCAGTAGTGGTTCCCCTTCATAATTGAAGGTTCCCACGATTGTGGAGCGTCTTTCCTGTGCAAAAAGGCTCAGTGCCGGCAATAGCAGGGCCAACCATACTGCTGCAGTTTTCTTCATGGTACTATTCATTGTGCTTGTTCTCCTGTGATGTGAACTACCAGACCATCTTGTACTTCATACGATTCTGCCCCTGAGCTACATTCTGAAAACAGAGGGACAAAAGTGCCAGCGTTAATAACAGACTGAAATGAGTTTTCATGACTATTTCCTTTAAGTTGATTACCATGATTACTTTCATACCTTTAACACCTTCCATACCTTCCAGGTTGAATGTTATATGAAAGCCACACATTGTGGTGTACTCATCATGTAAGTTATATTTTTCTAATGTTTATCAGTACGTTAATATATTCACTAATTGAAGTTGTTATGGAGACAATTTCCTGCCAGGAGCCCTTGGAACAATTGGCGATACAGTGCGAAATCAGATTGTTAATATCGATATCCATATCAATTTCCTCCGGTATCCCAAGCAACAAGAATTGACCGGGATACTTCTTACACTGCTGCAGTATCGCCATTTAATCTTGCACGAAAAAACAGCAGTCCATCTCCACCCAGACACAAAAACGCTCAGAGTAACTTCCAATTACAGGAATATTCCTCTGAGCGTAGGGTAACTATTTAATTATGATAATTTCAACTTTTACTACAGACAGGAAACTACCCTGATGCTAAATGCTTACGTATCACATCAATGGGACGGCCCGGGAAACCGGTATCCTCGGTATCTTCCGGGTAACGGCCATCGGGCAGTTTGTAATGGAGATTAAGTTCAGCGCGCGCGATTCCCCCGGGATCGCCAAAGTAATCCAGCCATTCACGGGTCAGCTTTTCCATTTCAGCTTGTAATTCAGCATGTTCCGGTTTTCCAAACAGGTTGTTGAGCTGATAGGGGTCTTGCCGCCGATCATACATTGCGCGAACCGGCACTTTCGTCATTTTGAAATTACCTTGCTCATCATGGCTGAAATGGTCCAGTTCACCATAACCATAGGTCACGTTGCGCGTGTACACGCCGCTCCAAGCCGGGTTGTGGAAAAAGAGTGGCACGGAAGATACTGCTTCATCGTCGCCGGTTTGTATGGCTTTGGCCAGGTTCCTGCCCTGGCAGGTTTCCGGCACCTCCAGCCCCAGCAGACCCAGTACGGTCGGCATCAGGTCCAGAGAACCGACCAGCAGATCGCTCTTTCGGTGTGTAGTCTCTCCCGGAAGTTTCATCAGAAATGGAACCCGTGATGACGTATCTTCGGGGTGATTTTTGGCAATACGATACCCGTAGGAATTCAAATTGTCCCCGTGGTCTGAAGTGAAGATAACGAGGGTGTTGTCGTCCAGACCTTTCTCCTGAAGCTTGTCCATCAGCCAGCCGAAGGCGATGTCCACGCCGGTACACATGGCGTAATAACCGTGATATGCGCGACGCACGTCCGGGTGTTCTTCCGCACTGGGCCGAAGCGTAATCTCGTCAGGATCATACATCGCCATCAGTTCCGGTTCAGTGTCATAGCGGAATACCAGGCTTTCCCGATTCAGCCCGACATCATGGGGTGGGTGCCACGAGACAAAGAGCGCAAATGGTTCTTCGTCTGAGCAATCATCGAGAAAATCCAGGGCCTGCCGGGTCTGACCATACACTTCCCATTCATCGAAATGAATCTTTTCTCCCACGTCATTCCAGTAATAACAGTGACCGGGCCGGTAATCGACATGGCAGTTGTTCGTAAGAAAATAACCGTCAAACCCATAACGCATCTTGCCGGGTGGCACAGGACGATCACGTTCATGCCCCAGCAAATGCCATTTGCCGACATAGCCCGTACGGTAACCCGACTCGGTGAGGACATGCCCAAAATACTTTCCGTTATTTGCCAGCATGGGGATGTCGTTATCTACGGCACCATTATACAGGGGATGTTGACCGCTCAGCAGAATGCCCCGATAGGGTGTGCAAACCGGGCTTGATGTTACACAATGCTCAAACTGGATGTTCTCCCGCGCGAAGGTGTCCAGCCTGGGGGTAATTACCTCATCGTTGCCATAACATCCCAACGTGTCGCGGGACTGCTGGTCTGTGAAGACAAAGAGAAGATTGGGTCGCTTTTTTGTCTGACCCTGAGCGACTTCTGGATGTGACCCGGACAACACACCGACACCGGCTGCTGTAGCCACAGTACTTTGTAAAAAATTTCTGCGTGATACATCAATTTGACTCATATCTTTTATCCTCAATAATTTCGGAATATCTCCTGGCTTATTATTCTGAAGACTCCCGCTTCAAACGGTTCTACGATTATTTTAAAACTGTTAAGTACTTTTCAAAGCATACCGTATATGTTATTATATTTATCAATTTATTACATAATCATATTCTGTTTTCAATACTAACAACTGGAATGGAGCGGCAAACATGTCAAGTCATACCCTCCCCCTCATGCGCCTTCGTCTCTATGGTATCCTTGTGTTGTACTTTGCCTGCTTACCAGGATTACTGTCAAATAACCTGGCTGTCGCATCATATGATTCCAGCGAATTACCATCCATTGACAAAGGTGCGCGCCGCCCCGTCCTGCCTGTCAGTCTTAGTGAAACCAAACAGACTAGTGCCACGCTGCCTGCATTCCGACACGAGCTTTGGGGGAATACCCACTTTGGCGAAGGCTACGTCTATGGCCCCACGAATCGGGAGTCGGGTATGACTGTGGTAGATATTGATCTGGATGGCGATCATGACTTTGTCTTCCCCGATAACCTTACCGGCCCACAATTGGTCAGGAATCTCGGCAACAGCAACGCTTTTGTACCCGGCGGTGTCCGAATCCTGGATATTGAATCCTTGCCTGGTGGCATGATCATCGACTTGGGGATGGATTTTGGTGACCTGACCAGGAATGGCAGACCAGATATGGTTGCTGTTACCTACGAGTTTAATCCCTTCCGCAAACGCATCATCTGGTTACGAAACGAAGGCCCCCTGGAAAACCCCCACTATTCATACCAGGGTATTCTCTACAACAGTCCAGAGAGTGTCAACATGTGGCCGTCCCTGGTGGATTTGAATGACAATGGGTTGTTGGACCTGGTGATTGTAGATGCCTTTCTGGAAGAACCGGTTCGGCAACACCGCGTATTTCTGCTTCAAAACGTCGGTACAGCGAACCAACCTGAATTTGCCACACCCGTAGAAATTGTCGAACTGAGTGTTCTGTTACCCATGGGAATGCCCTATAAAGAGCTTAAAGCAGTGGAAGCTTCTGCCCTGGCAGGCACCCCACCAAAACCGGCACAAAACCCCGAGCACAAAAAAACACAACGCCTGACCTATAATCTGGGGGACGTTGATTTTGTGGACTGGAATTTGAATGGTGTGCTTGATTTTATGTTTTATACCAGAGAGGAAGGGTTGTTCTGGGTTCGAAATATGGGTACACGAAGCAATCCCGTGTGGGCCACACAACGCGGGCCGAATCTGGCCGGAGTACCTAACAGCCCTCTGTATGCTCACCTGCAAGAAGACAGCAAGATTTTTGCCGAAGGCACCTTCGGAATACGCCAAAATCCAGAAGGTGTAAAACCAGGCATCGAATGGCTGGATGAGATGTTTCTCTCCGTCGACGGTCGGTTGAAGCATTACCGATTTTACACGGAGCACGCAGAATACCAGTTAATACAGCAGAATGCGGTAGCGTATCCCGCTGGACAGGGCAGCATCGCGTTTTGGGACTATGATGACGATGGCGATCTGGACATGTTCCGGACGGGAATCAGTGATGCCCCAGAAACCAATTTGTTACTATTCCCAAACGAAGGGGCACCCTATGCGCCGGTTTGGGGTAAATTTGTCAGCCTGATTGAAGTTCCGCTGAATTCCGGAGACGCCTTCAACAATTACCGCGACGAGCCATTCGTAATTGCAGACCACGACAATATCCTAGGGCCAGACTTGTTTGTGCAGAAACAAGATGGCCGGGTATGGATGTATTTCGCGTATCCCGCTGACGGACCTGGTGAACTTCCGGAATTTGATCTGGCAGAAACCAATTTTGGTGACATGGTTCTCCCCGGGCATACCGTGCTGGAACCCCGGGGCATTGTCCTCGCTGATTTTGATTATTTCGAAGATGAATGGATGGAAGTCATCACTGCGTATCACCACACGACCGGCGGCGCGATCGTCATGTACGATACCCTGTACGATATCCGACATGATTTGTCCGATCAAATTCCGGCACCAACCGGAGGTATCTTGAACCCGGTATACATCGAGGGGCTAGCCACAGCGGACTTAATCGGAAATGGAATCCCGGACCTGATCATAACACTATCGGATTACAATGATTTCAGTATATGTACCCACCATTATTATCAGACCATTCTCACCGATGAATCCCCCTGGGTACGCTTCGAATATGTCGGCAAATTAAACGTACCGGATGAAACGGACAACCAGTATGCCAACCGGATAACCTTCAGTGACATTAATGTCAATGGTAATGAGGACCTGTTCATTGGCCACCGGCACCCCCCGGAAAGCTTTCTACGCCAGTATCTCCGCTTTTACCGCAATAATGAGCGGCCAACCCTGGACTTCTGGCGAACCCGTGTCGTTTCCGGGCAAAACTGGAACCTGTTCTGGAATGGCGAATTGCCCTATTACAACATCATCCAGAATCCCAGTGGCGGATTCGTACACAATCCTGGAAACTATACTGCCGGTAATTTTTCACCAGCCGTGGATGTCCTCCAAAGCATTGACCAGAATCCTAATGTACGTATATTTCTGGATGTACTCCCACCAGTACAACAGAATGAGTCCAAGGCAATTATAGTTGTTGGTGATGTGGCAGGTAGTTCGCTGTATCCCGCATTCAGCTCCCTGGCATCGATAGCCTATTTTGTGCTTCGAACCGAAGGACTTCCCAATGAAAGCATCAGGCTCTTTGCCGACACCAATTTTGATGCGGATGGAGATGGTATCAATGATGTTTACGCAAAACCAACGGTGTCCGCGTTGCAACAAACCATCACGCAATGGGGTGGAAATGCGGAGCGTCTGCTGATCTACCTGGTTGACCATGGGCGACGTGAGCAGTTTCGATTAAATGCCACTGAATATCTTGATGCCAATGTCCTGGCTGCCTGGCTTAATCAGATACAGACCGGAGGTAGCGGGCCACAAATTACTACAGTAATAGATACCTGTGAATCAGGTTCATTCATACGTCCTTTGCGGGGTAATCGTCGAATTAACATCACCAGTGCTGGAGTCGGTCCTATTGAAGGAGTAGCCTTATTCGACAGCATTCAGAACATCAGTTTTTCACTCAATTTTTGGAGCGGTATCTACAACGGGTATACCTATGGTCAGGCATTTCGCCAGGCAAAAATTGCTATAGAAGCCATCAATCCTTTACAGATTCCCCAGTTGGATGATGATGGTAGTGGTGCGGGAAATCAACCGGGTGACGGCGTGCTGGCAGACCAGTCGCGACCAGGTGCCAACTTTGCTTACCAGGCGCCTGGAGTGCATATAGGCGAGGTGGCACCCAGCAAGGCCATTAACCAAACCAGCGCCCAGTTATGGCTCGGTGATGTTGTCTCCTCATTTCCTGTTGAAGAGTCCGGTGCCTTGATTGTGCCACCTAACTTTCAACGGCCTTCATTAACAGAGGACGAAGACCCCATCACAGGTCTTGAGTGGGTTTCTTTCACAGAAAATGAAGCTCTGGGACGCTGGGAAGGCTCATTTAACAGCTTCAACCAGGGCGGTGTATTCCAGATACAATACTTTGTCAAGGCAGGTGGCCAGGTACACGCGTCGCCGCGTATTGGATTTATCGACCGCATCGGAATCCCCGATGCCTGGGAATCAAACGACACCTTCGCCACAGCTAAATGGGTACCGATAAACTCTGTGCAAGGTCACAATTTCCACCGCGTGGGAGATGTGGACTGGCTTAAATTCACTTCCCCATTTAATGAAACCGCGACCATCTCTATCATTGCGCCACGGCCCAACTGTCAGGCAGAGGTTTCCTTGTACCGCCTTACTGACCTGGAGCAAGATGCCAACGCAGCACCTATTCGCCTTCAAGCCGCACAACGCCCCGGAGATGAAGTTGTTTTTGGGCACCACTTCTCCACAATAGATCAATACGCACTGCGTATACGTCAGGTAAATCCCAACATCAGTGGTGAAGGCACTTCTTATATGGTAATTGTGGCCGTGGGTACTGGAGGTGGAGAATTAATACCCACAAACCTGATTGTTACCGCGATTGACAGCATTTCTACCCAGCCAATTTCTGGCGTACAGGTCAGTTTTGATGGTCGCAATGTCGGGTCAACCACCTCTGAAGGAATCGTGCAGATGGTGGTTCCCAGCTACGGAAATTACACGGTTACAGCACAAAAATCAGGGTACCAAACGGTCAGTAACTTGGTACGTGTTAATAGTATTATGGAAAGTGCTGTTTTAGCAATGTCTGAAATAGGTGGAGGTGAAGGTGAAGGTGAAGGCGAAGGCGAAGGTGAAGGTGAGGGCGAAGAACCACCCCCACCTGCTTGTGGCTGCAACCCAACACAAGGCAATACAACCAATCATTTTGGAAACGTATTGATCATGCTTTCTTTATGTGCCATACTGACATGGTACACAAAAAGACATTATAATGAATTTTGATAGATTTAGAATAGATCAGCTATTGACGCAAAAATTATTGTATATATCTTATTATAGAAAACCAGTATAAACAATCATTGTATAATGGGTGTTTAGTACATCTCATCAGGATTTTGTCACTCGATAACTGTGTAAATTTTCATTAGCGCTAATACTGCTCACGTGCTGTAAGGGGGAAGAATTAATTATGCGTCTTTGGTTGTTTCGGGCGTTTATCCTGGGAGTGCTTGTCATAATAATTCTTTCTGCCTGGCGCATGTTGTCCAAGGCTCCTGATATTATTGTCGTACAGCCAATACCGCGAGAAGTCGTGGAACTTGTAGTAGCAAGCGGTCGTTTACATGCAGTACAGCAAAGTTGGACAGGGCTGGAAGTCGCTGGCATTGTGGAAGCAGTGCATGTACGAGAAGGTAGCAAAGTCGAACAAGGACAGATTTTACTCTTCTTGAATCACCAAAGCGCGGAAGCATCATTGGAACAGGCGCAACGCAAGTTGGAAGTATCACAGGCCCAGTTGGTTCAAGTGCGACGCGGTCCACTTTTAGAGGAGATTACGAGAGCACGTGCCCAACGCGAAGAGTCGTATACATTGGCAGAACAAAGTCGACTGGACCTGGAACGTAACCAGAATCTCCTCGGTGCCGGTATACTTTCACGCGCGGAGTACGATCAGGCACAAAGCACCTACAAACAGGTACAGGCAGCAGCGGCTGTAACCGATGCATCGCTCGCGCTCCTGCTGGCACAACCGACAATGGAAGATATCGCAATCGCGGAATCACAAGTACGTGAAGCAGAAGCAGCTGTGAAACTGGCTACGGCATCGCTCAATAAACATTTTCTTATCGCGCCGTTCTCTGGCATGGTGATTCGCAGAGAAGTAGAACCGGGTGAAATGACTACAGCAAGAACACCCCTGTTGCATCTGGCTGATTTGAATTCCCTGGAAATACAGGTTGAAACGGATGAGAACAACATTGCCAGACTAAAGCCAGGACAGACTGCGGTCGCAATTCCACCAGCATATCGCGATCAACCTTTCAATGCCATTTTGACTCGTATTGGACCTGAAATTGACCCTGCCCGTGGTGTAGTCATGTTGCGCCTTCAACCAGAATTTATACCCGATTATGCCTTACCCGATTTAACGGTAGATGTAAATATCGAAGTAGCCCGTCTGGAGTCGGTGTTGAGTCTGCCTGTTTCATCTATCATTGAAGTTGGTGGACAAAACAGAGTTCGCGTCATAGAAAACGATTTTATACGAGAGCTTCCGGTACAGGTATTGGCCCGGGGTATTCACCATGTAGCAATTGAGGGTATCTCCCCCGATACCCAGGTTGTACTGGACGGTGCCGCAGTACGCATCGGCCAGAAAATAACAGCTAAACTTCAGGTTGAACCGCATGTTTGACTGGTTTGCCTGGAAAGTGGCAATGCGTCATCTTCGATATAACGTCGGTCAGACGCTCTTGACCATGGGGGTCGTCGCCATCAGTGTTACCTTGATTATCTTTCTGGGAGCGCTCATCGGAGGACTGCAAATTCGTCTGTTGAATACCATGACCGGTGCCATCCCCCATGTGGTCATACGGCAACCAGAACGTTTGCCAATTGCTTTGTGGAATTTACCCCAGGACAGTGAGGTTATCGCACCGCTATATTCAGGTAACGCAGTGAAGTTGGAACAACAGAAACGCACCATACCGGATTGGATTGCCTTACTGAACAGGCTCGAAGGAACGGATAAGAATATTATTGCGGTATCCCCTGTTGTAGATGGTTCCGGTTTCATTGCCCGTGGTGCCGGTCGCCGTGCGGTAACGGTCAACGGGGTCATACCGGAACGGCACAATCAGATTGTTGACCTGGAATCTGACCTCGTGTCCGGCCGATTTTATGGGCTGAATGCGGGCGAAGTGGTGATGGGATTTTCTCTCTCTGCTGATCTAGGAATGCAGACAGGTGATAAAGTACGCATTACAAGCGAAGAAGGCATAACCGCAACGTACACATTGGCAGGAATCTATGATACCGGATACAGCGCCATAGACAAAGACGCAGTCTTCATCACCTTGCGTGATGCACAATCTATTTTTGCAGTCGGACATGCGATTACAGCAATGGGTCTGAAGCTCGACCAAGTGCTCGAAGCAGACTCACTCGCAGAGCGGCTCACATTACAATTGCCTTATGAATCGACTTCCTGGATGACCGAAAATCGTACGCAGTTAACCGGGTTGCGTGCCCAAAACCAGTCATCAAACATGATTATTGCTTTTACCATCGTGGCTGCCGGGTTTGGAATAGCCAGCATCCTGATAACCTCCGTGGTGAACAAAATCCGGGAAATCGGTATCCTCAAAGCGATGGGCGCAACCCAGAAACAAATCATCCGCATCTTCACACTGGAAGGCACCTTAATGGCATTCCTGGGTGGCCTCTTTGGTATTGCCCAAGGCGTAGGCATATGCCTGTATCTGTCACAATTTGAACAAATCGCCAGTGAAACAGGTCGAACCACCGAAGTATTTCCAATCAACCTGACTCCCGGCCTAATCCTGGGTTCACTCCTGATAGCGATCATCGTCGGCTTCCTTGCCTCCCTCTACCCGGCTTGGCAGGCCGCCCGCGTCAATCCCATAGAAGTTATTCGAGGACTATGAATACCAATGCACATAAAGACCAGCACCCTGTTGCTGAATTGAAGAGAATCGACAAGATTTATGGTACCCGTGTCAAAACCCAGGTGCTCTTTGATATCAATATGCAGATTAACCCGGGTGAATTTGTCGCTATTGTTGGCGCATCCGGCTCAGGAAAGACAACGGTGTTGAACATACTGGGGCTGCTCGATACTCCCAGCAACGGAGAGGTCCTCCTCAATGGTAAAAATGCGGCGCAACTCGATGAAAGTGCACGCGCGTCGTTGCGTCGGGATTATCTGGGATTCATCTTTCAGTTTCATTACCTGTTACCCGAATTCAATGTACTGGAAAATACCCTTATGCCCTGCATGCTGCGAGGCCCTGAGAGTATGGCTAACAATCGCGAACGTATGATTGCATTGTTGGAACTGGTCGGCATGGCAGACCGTTTGCGCTACCGTCCCAACCAACTCTCCGGTGGTCAGCAGCAGCGCGTAGCCATAGTACGTTCTCTCGCCAATGATCCCCTGTTGATACTCGCCGATGAACCAACAGGCAATCTGGACAGTAAAACCGGGTATGCCGTCTTCGACCTGATGCAAAACCTCTGTGAAAAAACCGGCAAAGCATTTCTCATGGTTACCCATGACGAAGGTTTCGCGGCACAAGCCCACCACCAGATTCATCTGGTCGATGGCAGAATTCAATAAGCCATTCAGCCAGAAATCTCACCAATGAGTCCCGCGTTACCAGGTACATGTGCTATACTATGGACAGTAAGAGCAGACTGGACGGTCGCGGCATTGCTGTAAAGTGGTGTCGAGGAAAGTCCGGGCTCCACAGGGCAGGGTGCTTCGTAACGCGAAGGCGGGGTAACCCGACGGAAAGTGGCACAGAAAACATACGGCCTACGTGTCCTTTCGAGGACGCCGGCAAAGGTGAAAAGGTGCGGTAAGAGCGCACCAGCGTCGTGGTGACACGGCGGCTTGTCAAACCCTACCTGGAGCAATTCCGAATAGGGGAACTATGGCGTGGCCCGCGTTGTTCCCGGGTTGGAAGCTGGAGGTGTATGGTGACATACATCCAAGAGGAATGACCGTCTCGGGGTATGCCGTAAGGTATGCCCTATGACAGAACCCGGCTTACAGGCCTGCTCTTGCTTCAAATTAACCTTGACAAGGTTGCCTGGTATTACGGCGGGGCGATTCACCTGAACATCAGTTCCATCTTCGGGTATCGCCCCAGTTCGAAATTATGTACCCGACTACCCCACACTCCACTTGCACGACCAGTATGTGTTATGGCGCTTCGCGTCAAGACTTTGTAGTGACAAACACAGTGTTGGGAACTATTTATATAATGACTAAAAAGGCTGCTTCTGGGCTTCATAAGCTTTACGGCTTTCTTCTAGCATCGTCATCAATCTTAATCGTTCCTTCTGTAAAATATCGAGTCTACTTTGATTCCATTCTCTCTGGGAATCACTTTTGTCATTCTCTATTATTATTTTTCTATCTTCTATCGCTTTGTCAAAACTTTGTATTCGCTCTTCAAGAAAATCGAGAAACGCTGTCGGGTTATTATTATTATTTACCAGATTGGGCATTTGTTGTTGTACTGTTGTTTGCAGTGCGGGTACTTGGATAGTAGTGGTTTCCTGCTCTTTCAGCGAGGCAACCACCGAATCCGGTGCATATCCATTCCGTATGAGTTCAAGTTCTTCACGAAGCTGTTGTTCGCGTTCTATATCTAACGCATGGGACATATCTTTACCAGCAACTTCCATTCTGGATTGTACTGCTTCCAATTCGGATTCCCTGCTGCGTAGCAGATTCTCCTTCCATTGCGCCGCAAAAGTGGCCAGAATATTCTCGGGCATTGCCTGGCGTATTTTTTCAACACCCTGTTCCGCAAGCAGGCGAATCTCATAAAATTCCACTTTCTGATCAATGCGCTCCGTTCGGTCTTCATTCCATTCACGATAAACCATACTGGAAAATGGATCATTTTCTGCAATTTCTTCCAAGCGTTGCAGGTAATTGGAAGAGCGGGTATTACCGGCGGCAATCACTGCCAGTCTGCGTCGTCTTGGGTCTGGGTCTGCCAATGATCGGTCAATTTCACTTTCTATAAAAATTTTTGAGGGTGTGTTTTGCGCCTGGTATTGCATGGCGAGGTCAGGGAGCATAAATAACCGATTTTCTTCGGATGGCTCTCCCCGGTATTTTAGAAGCGCCGCAGATATCGCCACTTCTTCCCTGCTTCTGTTTAATTGGCGGTATCTTGAGCTTGGCTTTAAACCCAACCGTTCCAGCCTCTGTAAGCCGGGTTCACCGGCACTCTCGAGTGCCAACTGCGCGTCAACCAACATGTCCAGTATTTTAAAGGGACGTTCCGGCATATCAAGTAAAGCATGAAACTCCCGATAAATATCGTAGAGTACATCTGCAATAAATTCATTGTCATGCTGGACGGACTGGAGTAAACGTACAAACCTCCATTTCTGCCAAATATTTGTATCTGGATCTTGTAAAATAATATCATAGATTATTGGTAAAATAATATCAGGAGGAAACAATCGGGTGATAGTACTTATGAACGCTTGTTGTATCCCACGCTCTTCAAATTGCATGGCAACATTGCCCGCATGTTCCGCAAGCTCTTCCATCTCTTCACGTGTACACCGACCGATTCGTATTTCCAGTGCATCCGGCATCCAGCGTCTTGGACGATGTACCCACATATTGAGAATTTCTTCCCCTGTCATCTCCATGGCTTCCGAAGGCAGGCGCTTCATATGCCATAATGCTGTTGCTTCCGCCTCAGTAAGTCTTGGGTAACGCCCCTCAACGGGAGCCAGCACCAAGGGACCATGGGGCACAGCGGCATGTGCCTGGCTGTGCTGCCAGCGCTGTTCCGCTATATACGTGCAGCTTCGTCCAGCGTCATTGATTGTGCCCACAGTCCCATCGACCAGAAACACGTGATGCAAAACAGCAAGCAGTAAGTAATTCTTTTTTGTATCGGTACTCCAAAGTTTTTCATTGTTGCATCTCCTAAGCATGGTTAAGAATATCTACACTCTTAACCATGCTTGTTCTATATTAAAATTGATGCAAATCCAGATCACATATACACCTTGTCACACAACCTACGGCAGCGACACGGTGATCTGGTCGTAGCCCTGGATTCTGCGGGTGCTGCGACCAAACACACCTGTAATGGCATCATCGCCTTCCCAGACAAGCGCATCAAAAAAAATACCACCGAAACGGTTGTTCTTTACTGTATACGCAAATTGCTCCTGCTCCATTAAGGAATGTGGCTCAAATGTTGCCACTTTACTGTGCCAGGAATCCGGGTCCAACGGCCTATCCAGGTTATCACAGTACAGCGTTACCAGGAGCACTTCCTGAAACCGTCCTTTGGCGTCAAGCTCTTCACGGGTCATCGCCATAAATGCAAACAATGGCCGGACTGGATGCCAAATAATAGGTGACATTATTATATAGGTGGTTTCATCCGCCCAGATACTATAACTCATATCCTGGCGGTTCGCAAAGGGAAACAAAGGCAGACCAGACACATTTCCGGCATCTCCTTCTTGTTCCAATGGATTATTTTCTTCCGGTGTAGCCAAAACATCGTAGAGGAACCAGATGTGCCGCATAGCATCCGCAGGCACCCCATATGCAGGTAATCGGTGAACATATGCCAGGAATTGTCTGTCCGATGACAGCGCATATGATTTTTGGAAGTGTGCCCAAACTTTATCTATGACTTCTTTGCGCGCCAAATCCAGTATGAAGATTTCGTTGCCACCAAACACCGACACCACCAAGGCGCGATCTCCAGAAGCAAGCAGGATTTCTTCAATATAAGGTTGACGAAATACGCTTAACTCCAGCACTACGAGTGATTCTGTGCCATCAACGATATCGGAGATAAGCAGTTCAACACCATTGCGCCTGTATTCAATATTGAATACTTCCGTCGCCAGCGTTATCCGATATCGTTCATTCTCAACGAAATCACCTTTCTGCATCCCTCTGACTTCTACATCCGAAACGGAAGGGATCGCACTTGCTTTTGTGTCCTGTTGTTCATCTGAAAAGGCTTGGGCAGCCACAGGCAGGGAAATGAATAAGAGGAGTAGTGGTAAGGTGCCAAACACCAGATTTCTGAAAAGAGACCTCTGATACAAGGATGGAAAGCGAGAAGATACAGGGGTGGTGCGCATTTCAATGTCCTCCAAACAGATCACGATGACACCCATCTCCAGCACACCCAGAATTGGGTGTCAGCTATTTCTAATTAGCATATCTGTTTTACATCAGTAAGTCAAGCATTAAAATTCACCACGTTAACAACAGAGTTCACAAGATATCATTGGAATGATAAGACATGTTCAATTTGTTTAATAAGGGAATTAAATATATAAAAATTGTCACCAATTCAAGTAAAACAGGAGCATGTAATGCTAACACCAAACAGAAAGTACCTTACAGTAATTAACTGCACCATCCCCTATCTCATTGTGTCGTTCTTCATGCTTACCGCGCATGCAAATGAGATCAAGACCCCACCGGATAATGCCGAAGATGTTGATCCGATTTCACTTGAAAGTACAATTCCAGAAGTGGAATTGCGAACAGTTGAAAATGAAATCATCACATTGAAGGAAGTCATTGAAGGCAAGAAAACATTACTGGTTTTTTATCGTGGAGGCTGGTGTATGTATTGCAACATGCAATTGGGGAACCTTGCGACAATATCTGAGGAGCTGAAATCACAACATATCCAGATCGTCGCAATCAGTCCCGATAAGCCCTCAAATTTAAAATCAACAATAGAAGAGGCAGAGCTGGACTATATGCTGTTATCAGACTCAAAAGCCAATGCAGCCAAAGCTTTTGGTATTGCTTTTCGCGTTGATGCACAAACACGAGAGCTATACACGGAATATGGAATCGACCTGGAAGAAGCCAGTGGGGAATCGCATCATTTGCTGCCTGTTCCCGCAGTGTTTTTAGTAGATACAGATGAGACCATTCGATTTGTGCATGTTGATCCGGATTACCGCGAGCGATTATCCAATGAAAAATTATTAGAAGCGGTATCAGGCTTATAAGGAATCACATACTGCAAATTTTTCCAGATTGTATCTTCAGCAAATTAGCAAACTAGGCATAAATGCCAATCCGTGAGTTTCGGACTCATTAGAATTGGTCCTTATTGCTCTTTTTATGCAAAATTTATCTTAAAAAGACATTGCTATTGACCCGATTTTACTGGATAATAATGTAGATATTGATAGCCAGGTTTATCTGAAATCACACATCATTAACGGGGGACACTTGATACTGGCTTTTTATAGGGCATAACTTATAACTGATCCAAGGGGGAACTTTGCCATGACATCGAAAGAACGCGTAATGACTGCTGTAAATCATCAGGTGCCGGATCGTACCCCGATTCAAACGTATCTGACACCGGAACTGATGGAGAAGCTTTTCCAGCATTTCAATATCCGTGATTACAATCGTTTGCTCGACATACTCGGCGTTGATTTACGCATGGTAAATGCGCCTTATGTTGGTAAACTGATTGATCTGCCACCAGGTTCTGATGTTGTGGATGAATGGGGTGTAGGTTATACCCATTTTGATCATGGTCACGGCGGTAGTTATCCGGAACCAAACTACTTGGCACTAAAAGCTATCGAAACCTGGGAACAATTTGAGGCCTACCCCTGGCCAAGCCCGGACGACTACGATTATTCCCAGATTGAAGCTCAATGTGACGCGCTTTCTTATTATGCGGTATGCACAGGACATGCCGGAGCACCGGACATTGTCAATGGCGTGGGACGAGGCCGTGGAATGGAACAGGTACTCACCGACATCATGATGCAGGACCCGATTGGTGTGGCAATCATCGACAAGCGATGCGATCATTATTATGAAGTGCTGCGACGCACACTGGAAGCAGGGAAGGGCAAGATTGATATCTTCTGTACAGGTGAGGATACCGGCAACCAGCTTGGCCCGATGTTTCCCCCGATGGTATTTGATGACTTTTTCCGACCTCGGCTTCAGCGCTTCTATGACCTTGGTCATGAGTTCGGCTGCAAGGTCATGATGCATTCTTGTGGAAGCACACGCCAACTCATGCCACGCTTTGTCGAAATGGGCCTGGATATACTGGATGCCATGCAACCAGAACCAACGGGAATGATTCCGGAAGAAATCAAACGAGACCACGGCAATGAATTGGCTTTCTGCGGACTTATAAGCACCCAGAAGACTCTTCCATTCGGCACGGCAGAAGATTGCAGAGATGAAGCACGACATCGCTTGAGTACCATGACCGTGAATGGGGGATACATTTTTTCACCGGCACATTGCATCCAGGCAGACAACCCGGTGGAGAATGTGTTGGCGATCTACGAGGAGGCATTGGGATTGGAGCCGGGTGCATTCGACGATGGCAGTGCATGGTGTGAGGTGCGCAACGTATGATAATCTCTGTTTTCTCACAAAAAGTGGCACACCATGCCTGTATGAAGTCATTGACACCTATAATTATTGCTCTTAACTATACATCATGAAGCTGAACGCTATGAGGATTCATTCTCTTCAACAGATTGGGAATCTTCAGAATTGCCCGCCAGCTTCATGCCACCTTTGTTCTCCGGGTCCAGTGTAAGTATCCGTTGACCAATAGCAGTTGCTTTTTCATTGGCTCCCAGATGTCCGTAACAGACACCCAAACGATTTAATATATCCAGCAATGAAAAATGCTCGCCATATGCGCTATATTGCACATTGGGCTTGGCTCGGTTTTCTGCTGCATCCAATGCATCCCGGGCTTCAGCATATTTTTGATGCATCATGAGAATTTCGCCACGCAAATAGTATCCCTCAGGATGCTCCGGGCTGGTTTCCACCATCTGGTCTACCTGCCGCATGGCTTCACCCAGAGCCTGTTCAGCGATAACATGATGACCACCCATGAGGGCTGCCCGTCCCAATAGGTATAAAGTTGAAAATAACGGCTGCCCCATCAGACTTGCAGCCTGGGCGAGTTGCATTGATTCTTCCCATTTACCTTGATTAAAAGCACAATGCGCTAAACCCAACTGTGCACGTTGATTCGCCGGTTTGACTTGCAACACTTCATCGAAGACCTGGCTGGCTTCCCGAAACTTTCCCATTTCCATCAGGGCATTACCCAGATCTATCCGGATTGGTATCTGATGCGGCTTTTCCTTGATGACACGCACAAAAAGATCTATGGCATCCTGAAGCTTGCCCATACGCATATAACATCGTCCCAGTTGATGATATGCAGCCAAATAACTATCATCAAGTGTAATGGTACGATTGAAATGTTGAATTGCCTGTTCAACATCCCCCCGCATCGCAGCGGTAACGCCCTCATCATAATAACTATCTGCTGTATCACCGCCAAAAACCATGACTATTCTCCTTGATTAAATACTACTTCAATCTCAGCTTCGAATTGCCTCAAGCGCCGAATATACGTGTTCGCGTTGAATATCAGTTCGGTGAACAACATGCCCCAATTCCGTTGCCAGAATGAATTTCAATGTACCGGCACGTGCCTTTTTATCTTTCATCATCGCATTCCAGGTTGCCTCTACGGGCAAATCAGCCCAATGCGTAGGCAATCCATACGATGAAATACACTTCCGTTGCGTGGCAACAAAAGAATCATCGACCATACCCAGAATCCTGGACAGTTCACCGGCAGCGCACATACCTAAAGCGATTGCTTCACCATGCAAAAAGGTTTTGTATGCGGTCACTGCTTCAATTGCATGACCAAAGGTATGCCCGTAATTCAGATTAGCCCGGACGCCATGCTCCTTTTCATCTTCTGCGACAATTGCTGCCTTGATTTCACAAGAGCGTGCAATGGGATACGCCAATATATCAGGCTCACACTTCAAAATGCGATTGACATGTGTTTCAACAAATTCGAAGAGTGCTGAATCAGCAATAATTCCATGCTTGATCACCTCCGCCATACCAGCCCGAAGCTCTCGCTCCGGCAAGGTATCCAGAAAACGCATGTCTATCAATACAGCACAGGGTTGATGAAACACACCTATGGTG
>Ga0334884_1003357_pt1 | contig 18249 bp, 17 predicted proteins | sample GraSluR1_MG_7_FD_207215 | JGI IMG/M metagenome (GOLD analysis project Ga0334884, IMG submission 207215) | Sludge microbial communities from methane-producing bioreactor in Wageningen University, Netherlands - Granular Sludge_12_05 R1 | ecosystem: Engineered > Bioreactor > Anaerobic >...
CTTTTTCCAGTATCGTTTTTCGGTGTAGTTCTTGTTCTGTCATTGCGATTGTCCTTGTCATGTTGTTGTCCTCCATTAGGACATTTTAACTTTGCTAGATTAGGACATTACTACTTTGCGCTGACACTGGCTAATAAAATCTTTACAAGAAAAAGCCCAGGTGGTACAATCAGTAAGCAATTGGGGGCTCGTCTAATCGGCAGGACAGCTGCCTCTGGAGCAGTCAGTAGGAGTTCAAATCTCTTGCCCCCAGCCTAAAAACGGCGGTCGAAAGACCGCCGTTTGTTTTGTACCTACTCTGTAGAGAGTTTTAGATCTGTTCGATCAGGTAATTCTGCAAGCCGATCTGGTCGATCTGTTCCAGTTGGGTTTCCAACCAATCGGCATGCCCCTCTTCGTCCAGGAGTAGAGATTTGATCAATTCGCGCGAGCCGTTATCGGCGGCATCTGAGGCGATCTGCATCGCTTTGTTATAGAATTTGATTGCATCGGTTTCACCAGCCAGGTCATTTTTGAACTGGGTGAGAACATCGCCGCCAATGTGCATTTTGTTGAGCACGCTGACAGTGGGAATGCCTTCCAGATAAAGAATTCTGCCGATCAGACTTTCGGCATGTTTCATCTCATCAATGGCACGTTTTTCGATGGCTTGGTGAAGTTTGTTGTAACCCCAGTCCGCGCACATTTCACTGTGAACCATGTACTGATTGATAGCGGTGAGTTCATCGGCCAGCATATCGTTCAATGTTTTTAAAACAAGTTCATTTCCTTTCATAGATACCTCCTGTTGAAAGTGTTTGGTTCATTTTGGGTTCAAGAACAAAGCAGTCACTTTGTTCTTCATTCTCGTCTTCTATTGTATCACGGCTATTTTACTTGAGGCATGTTTTTCTTTGGCGGTCAGGCCAGCGGCGCCTGGCTGCTCTTGCGCAGCATGACGACATCCATGCCAAGAGCGATCATGGTGTAGCCCCTCCGGATGCGCAGGGCGATCTCCTCCGGTGTGGGGTCAATGAGGTGAATGCCAGCAGCCATGTCATGCTTGCGGGCAGTTCTCAGCACCTTGTCACAAGCAGTTTCGACTTCGGGGTGGTTTAATTGACCGGTCAAGTTCATTGAACTGGAGAGATCATAGGGCCCGATGAAGAGAGCATCCACGCCCTCTACTTCTGCTATGGATTCAATGTGTCGGACAGCCTCGATATGTTCGATCATCAATACCAACATGGTTTCCTGGTTAGCAAGCGCCATGTATTCATCGAAGGTGTCGCCGAAGGCATGCACACGGGTCAATGCCGTACCGCGCTCACCCTGGGGGGGATATTTGGCGTAACGAACACTATCAAGGGCATCTTGCGGATTTTTGACCATGGGGACGATGACACCCATGACACCGGCATCCAACGCCCATTTGAAGTATTCGGGCTGCAGACCGGGCAGGCGGCACAATGGCAGGACGCCCTTGCCTTCCAACAATTGGCAGTAGGTGGCGAGGTCAGAAAATGGGATGGTACCATGCTCAAGGTCCAGCGTGATCCATTCATAACCGGCGTTCGCCAATATCTCCGTCACCATCGGATGGCCGATTAAATTCCAGGTACCGAGTGACACCAGGCCTTGGCTCAATTTACGTTTTACCGGGTTGTCAGGGATCATGCCACACCTTTGCGGAGCGCACTGCTCAATTCTTCATAGACCTGGTTGTAGTATAAAACGTTTTGCAAAGGTGTGTTGGCGGGGATATGATTGCCGACTGCCATGAAATAACCCGGGCAATCGCGGCCGATGAACATGCAGCGCTCTACTTCCTTGCGAATCTCTTCTTTCGTTCCCGATAGCAGGATGCGGGTGTCAGCATTGCCGATGATGACATGGCTCTGGCCATATTTACGGGCAATCTTTTCCAGGCTGGTGAAAGGTTCAAAGATGAAACCATCCATGCCAACCGCTGCCAGATCATCAACAAACCTGTTAAAACCGCCGTCTGAACAGAACAAGACCTTCTTGCCGGCAGTTTTCAATGGTTGCAGGTAGCGTTCGTAGTGGGGAAATACATTTTGTCGGTACCAGCGGGGCGAAAGGAATGGGCCAGAACTCCACACAATGTCATCGTGGATCAACACGACCGGCGCATCGCAGGCTGCCAGTGCTTCATAATAGGGCATCATCCAGTCTGCGTAGCGGAAGGTCATTTCGCCAAAGGCGGTCTGGTCTTCTCCCAGTGCCATCAGCATATCCTGCCAGCCGAAGAGATAAATGAAGCCTGAAATGAGGGTGATGTAGGTGCCAACGGTGTGGACGCAATCGGGGTTTTCTGCTTGCAGAGCGGCATAGGATTTATTGAAAAAATCTACCAGATCAGTGTGAGAAAGGTCGGGCAGCTGTTCGAGTGGGTCAAAGGCAAGAATGGCGTCTGTGTCGGCAAAAGGCCGCTGTCCCACAGGGTGAAAATCAACGCCGCCGGGTTCATATTCAGCGTGGCCCATTTCCGTGTAGCAATCGCCCAACCATTCCCGGCCGATCTGGGTGCTCCATTGGAAATCGTAGTTCCAGGATTTTCGCAATGCGACAGAGGCGGCTTGTTGTTGATCAGAAGGGCTGTTCTCATTCACCTGAATGCCGGTCACGTGGCGCACAACTTCCCAGTGGCGTTCGACCGAGTATTCTGTATGGGGGATGCGGTTGGGCATTGCCAATTGTATGGCAGCCATACCATCTTGATAGGACATGAAGGGCTCCTTTGGTTGTTCGGGGTTAATGGCTGGGGTGAATTATAACGGAATCATGCACGACATATTATCCGTTGATAGCGAATGAGGCAAATTGAAATGCCACTCAGATTGCGCAGGCTGTTATTTGCGTAAACCAAGCAACGAAGGCAGTGAGAAGCGCGGTATCGACCGGATGGTATATGGCTTATTTTCAACAATGGCACTGGCGGCGAGGATTCCGCTCTGAATGGCCGGGCCAATGCCTTCGCCCATGTCATTGGTCGCCAGTCCGGCGGAATCACCAAGCAGAAAGGCATTACCCTGCCGTATCGCAGGTGATTTTTCCCGCAGGTAGTAAGCATATCCGCGCGGTTGGTAGTCATGCCCAATAACCAGGCCGGATGCGGCCAGAGAATCTATCAGATGCCGCCATTGCCTTTTGATGGAATCGCCTCTGTCACTCATACGGGCGGCAGAACCGCCCACGCCTACATTGACATAGCCGTTAGCCTTGGGGACATACCAACTGTAACCCGGTAGACGGTTCTCAAAGAACCACAAATGGCAGTGATGATCAACGACCGGGTATTCGAATTCATCTTCCATCGCCAGAATCTGCTTTTTGTGGCCGAGTTGTTCTCTCTCAGCATCGATAAACCGTCGAACCGGGCAGTTCGTGCCGCCCGCGCCGATTAAATACTGGCAGGAGTAGGTGTCGTCGACGATGAAACCATCCTTACAGCGCTCGATACGCCGAACAGTGTGTGTTACTGGTTGGATCTGGTATTTCTCCAGCAGCCAGGCGTCAAACTCATAACGCCGGATGGCGTATTGATTGGTTTTCAGGCGAAAGCGAATGCCTTTGACAGACACTTGAAAGGAAGAAAAATGGGTCAACCCATAGGGATACTCCTGCGGGCTGGTTTGGAGTAATTGCCAAACCTCAGGCGTGGTCCAGCCGGCGCATGGTTTGGGCCGCGGGAAGGTGTGTTTGTCCAGCACCAGGCAATCCACACCCTGTTGCTGCAGGTGCCCGGCGCAGGCAGCCCCGGCTGGGCCAGCTCCGATGATGAGAATTTTGGTGTTAATCATGGAGGTTAACTGAAGCGGCAATCGGGCTGGGGAGTGCCTGGACGGGTCATTACGATCTGCCAGAGCTGGTTGGTTCGGGAGCGGAACCCGCCAGCGCTGCTGAGCAGGTAATAGCGCCACATGCGTTCAAAGCGTTCGCCATAATTGTCTTTCAAGCGTGGCCAGGCATTGGTAAAGTTGCCATGCCACGCCATCAAGGTGCGGTCATAGTGAGGGCCGATGTTATGCCAATCTTCCATAACGAACAAGCCTTCCATGGCAGACCCCAATTGAGCGATGGAGGGCAGCATGCCATTGGGAAAGATGTATTTGTCAGTCCAGGGATCACCGCTGGTGCGGCTGACATTGCTTCCGATGGTATGGATGAAGGCGATGCCACCGGGTTTCAGGCAGCGGTCAACCACCTGCATGTAAGTGCGATAATTTTTATAGCCCACATGTTCCATTACACCGATGGAAATCACCGCATCGTAGGTTCCCTGCACCTCACGATAATCCTGTAAACGAAGTTCAACAGGAAGGCCTTTGCACAATTGCCTCCCCAGTTCCACCTGTTCTTTGGATACGGTCACTCCCAGCACATGGGCATTGTATTTTTCGGCGGCATATTTGGCGAAACTGCCCCAACCGCAGCCCAATTCCAGAATGCGCATTCCAGGATGGATACCAATTTTCCGGCATACCAATGCCAACTTGGCTTCCTGGGCGTCATCCAGGGTGTCAGCGTCTTGCCAATAGCCACAGGTGTAGTTTAATCGTTTGTCTAACATGGCGCGATAGAGGTCATTGCCGAGGTCATAATGTTGTTCTCCGATGATAAAGGCGCGAGCAGATGATTGCCGGTTGAACAATCTTGCCATGAGGGCATTCACTTTTATAGAAAAGCTTTGCTTCACCTTGTCCCTCAAATTCGCGCGCAAAATGCGGTCCATCATTTGATCCAGACTGGGGCAATCCCACCAACCATCCATGTAGGATTCTCCCAAACCGAGAGACGTGTGCGCCAACACGCGTCGATAGAAACCTTGGTTATGCACTTGAATGTCCCACGGATGCGGGCCATTCACTTCGATCTCTGCCAGCGCCATCAACGAACGGATGACTTGTTCAGCTTTGTCCATCGAAACCTCCATCAGGGATATATTTCGCCGATTGGATTGTTAATGATATGGTAGGGGATACATGACTGCTGTATATATCAATCATAGCAAAAAGTTGTGTGTTTGACTTGTTTTGTGATGCAAATGTAGGGCGGCGGACTTTGAACATCAAAAAAAAGCCGGTAAAGAGATGTTTACCGGCTTGTGTGTCATTATTTATCTTAGCTTAGATCAGGTCGCATGCTTCGGGCGGCATCCAATGAGCATCCTGTCCAGCCCATTTGACATTGCAGCCAATAGGGTTGGTCAGTGGTGTAGTAATTTCTTCGCCATTCACCAGCTGGGTGAGAGCGTTGTCAAGGTCGTTGACAGTCATCTTGGAGGTGTCGCGGGGATTGTCGACACCGCGGCCGGTGTAGACCAGTTTGCGGTCTTCATCGAACACGTAGAAATGAGGGGTGCGCAACGCGCCATAGGCGGTGGCAATGGTCTGGTCCTGGTCGTGCAGATATACCCAGGGGAATTTGTGCTCTGCCATGCGCTCGACCATGTGTTCGAATGAATCTTCTTCGTAGGTCTGTTCACTGTTGGAGTTGATGGCAACGAATTTGACGCCGTGCGGGGCGAATTTTTCAGCGGTGGCGCGGGTAACTTCATCAGACCCGATCACATAGGGGCAGTGGTTGCAGGTGAAGAAGATCACCAGGTATTTGGCATCATCGAAATCGTGCAGTGAGTAGGTCTTGCCATCGGTGGCGGGCAGGGTAAACTCTTTGGGTGAAGCGCCAAGCGGGAGGGTAAAGGGTTGCATATAGATATCCTTTCAACTGTATTGATCATTCATAAGTTTTTCTCATCTGACTATACTTGGTAAACGTTAACTTTTTATAGGTGCTTTTGTTTTTTTCACATTGATCCTGAGATGAATCGTTTTGGTTTGCGAGAGTATTTACTCGCGCAATTTCCAATAGACTTCGTTGGTAATCAGTTGCTGCTTCAGTGAATTGACCGAAGTGGAGGCGTTGATGTGAATGAACTCGATCTGCATCATTTCCGCCCAATCGCGCAAGTGTTCGGCGGTGAGGGCGTAACTGAAGATGCTGTGGTGGGCGCCGCCTGACAAAATCCAGCATTCGGAACCGGTGATGAGATCGGGCATGGGTTTCCACATCACACGCGCCACCGGCAGGTTGGGCATGGGCGCCAGCGGCTGGCATGCCTGGATGTCATGAACGATCATGCGGAATCGGTTGCCGAGGTCAATCATGGTAACCAGGATGGCGGGGCCGGCTTTGCCGTCAAAAATGAGGCGGGCGGGGGCGGCTTTTCCGCCGATGCCCAGTGCATCTACATGGATGCGGGGTTTGTCTGCGGCGATGCTGGGGCAGATCTCAAGCATGTGCGCACCCAACACCAGTTCATTGCCCTGCGCCAGGTCATAGGTGTAATCTTCCATGAAGGTGACGCCCGCTTCGAGTCCCTGCGCCATGGCCTTCATGATGTGCAGCAAGGCAGCCGATTTCCAGTCGCCTTCCGCACCGAAGCCGAATCCTTTGGACATCAGGTTCTGGGTGGCAAGACCAGGCAGCTGCTCCAGTCCATACAGGTCTTCGAAGGTGTCGGTGTAGGCACCAAATCCGCCCTGGGTGAGAAAAGTTTCCAGCGCGGTTTCCATCTTTGCCTGGTAACGGATGGCATCGACCTGATCGGTGGCGACAGTGTATTTTCCTTCATATTCATCCATTTTTGCGGCGATTTGCTGGTCGGTAACAGCGTTGACCTGTTCCACAAATTCACCCACACCCCAGGTGTTGACACTCCAGCCGAATTTGCGTTGTGCTTCAACTTTATCGCCTTCGGTGACCGCGACTTCACGCATGTTGTCGCCGAAACGGGCGACCTTTAGCGAGCGGGATACCGCGACGCCGACCGCAGAGCGCATCCAATCAGCGATACGTTGGCGCATGGCGGCATCGCGCCAGTAACCGGCGATGATTTTACGCGGTTTGCGCAGGCGCGCGCTCAGGAAGCCATGCTCGCGATCTCCATGCGCGGATTGATGCAGGTTCATGAAATCCATGTCGATGGTGTCATAGGGGATGCGGCGGTTGAATTGCGTGTTCAGATGCAAGTAGGGTTTGTTGAGCAGGCTCAATCCCTGAATCCACATTTTGGAAGGAGAAAAGGTGTGCATCCAGGTGATGACACCGGCGCAGTGCGGGTCATGGTTGGCGTCATTCATCACGTTGGTGACTTCGTCGAGGGTGGTGACCAGCCCGCCGAATTTGATCTGGCAGGGGAAAGCGGGATCGGCGTTTAATTCTTGTGACATCTGCAGGGCGTTTTCTTTGACAGTGGCGAGGGCATCCGGCCCGTACAGGTGCTGGCTGCCAACCACGAACCAGAACTCAAAATCATGGATGTTTTTCATTGGCTTTACTCCTGTGATATCAATATGAATTGATTGTATCAAATGAATGGTGTGATTTTACTGCTACGAAAAGGTGAAGAGTGGTGTGTTTACTTTTTTTCGAGTTCGAAGCGCGCCTTGATGGTGATGTCTTGCGGGTAGTTGCCAAAACGGCGGCCAAACAGGGTGACGCCGCGCACATTGTGGGCATCAGGTTTTACACCGATGCGTACTTTGATGGCGTCACCTTTTGCCAACCCCAATTCATCGATACTCACGGATGAGGAGCGCAAGCCATCGATGTAGGAGCCGTCGCGGGAGACTTTCCAGACCTTGTGCTGGCCATACTGCGAATTTTGCGTGCCCCACCAGTCAGGTGTCAGCAAGCCGCGTTCACCGCCGAAATCAGATGGACTGGTCCAACGGCCAATTTCGATGCCATTGATCCATACAGTGATATCGGAGGGGTATTCGAGATTGTGCAGCGGGGCTGCAGAACAGGCTTCAAAACTGACCTCAAAAGTATCGAGGTGGATATTGCGGGGCAGACGGTTGGGGAATAGATATTCGACATAGCCCTGGTGGAACCAGATCATCTGGGCATAGATGCGTTCGGGTTCAAAGAAGGAAGCCGGGTCATCCAGCTGGCCGATGATGCCGATTTCGCCGAGGATACCGCAGGTGGGCGTGGCCTTGATCTCGCTGTAGGAGCCGATTGGCATAGAGATTTCGACATTGTCTTCTTTTTGCTTGAAATCCACCGGGAATTGAATCATGAACTGGTCATAGACGCGCCGGCACATGCGCTGCAAGCCGCGAGTGGCGGGCAGCAGTTCAGATTGCAGCAGGCCGGCTTTCTCCAACAGGTTAATATGCTGGGTGGCGGTCGAGATGGGCAGATCGAGGGCTTCGGCGATGTCGACGACAGAGCGGGCATCAGCGCCAATGAAATTCAAGATATTGACGCGTTTTTCATTGCCAAGCGCTTTGGCGACTGTTTCGATGCGACCCACCTGGTCTTCAAAGGCGGTCACTGTCAGTACGCGCCCAGAGAATGGGGCGGGGTTTGTCTCCATAGGTCACTCCTTGTGGCTGCTGCGTTTCTTCCCATAAAATATGATGCAATTAAACGCAATATCGTTATTCACTGTATATATTTATACATCTTTTTGCAGATAAAACAATAGTGAATGATATTTACGTATGCTCAATGTGTTTTTGGGGAGGTTTTTCCGTCATAAAAAGACGAAACAAACCCTCACAGTTAATAACGACAGTTCCGCCAGAAGGCATCCAGCATCCACTGGTAGGAGGCGAGGTCGACGGTGGGCGGGATGGAGTGATCTTCGGTAAAGACGAAGCGGGCATTTCTGGCTTTCATGCCCTCCAAAAGATGTTTCGTCTCTCGCTGGATGGTGTCTTTGTCGTTGGTTTCAAGGACGCGTACATCTAATCCGCCGATGAAGACCAGGTTTTCGCCGTATTTTTCAGCGAACAGGAAGGGATCATTGCCGTCGGCTTTGCGTTCAATGGGGTTGAGGGCGTCAAAGCCGACCTCGACGATCATTTCCATCGCCTGGGCGACCGAACCGCAAGAATGCAGCACAACGGGCAGGCTCAGCGAGTGGAAGTAATCTATCATTTCTTTGTAATAGGGAAAGATCAGGTTACGGTAGGTGCGGGGTGAAGCGAACAAACCGTTCTTATAGCCAAGGTCTTCGTATAGCCACAAACCATCAGGCAAGCCGACATGATCGAACAGGTACTTAAAACTGGCGAGGAAGAAATCCGTATAAACGCGGCAATAGTCATGAATCCAATCGGGATCAAGCAGCAAGCTTTCATACAGGGTCACATCGCCCATGGAGGAGCGCATGGCTTCAAACACATGCAGGTGGCCGAAGTAGCGCCACACGCCAGCACCCGTGGCTTGCTGGTGATTTTCACGGGCGGTTTGCAGGTTGACCCTCGCGGGATCCCAGGCAACAATGTGCGGGCGGTATTCCTGTTCCCATATCTCACGGGTCGTCAATTTAAAGGCGATATGCTCAGGGGTGCCGCTTTTGTGTTTCCAATATTTGAGGTGGGCGCCAGAGCCGTTCTCATAGACCTCCCACTCATCGGTTTCTTCAATGACTTCTTTGTGATCGATCAGGGGGTGGTAATCCCAAAAACCGTATGTGTGCGACATGTCATACTGGAAATGCTGCCAGGCGGGCACCGGTTGCGGATATTCGCTCGCTCGCGTGACTTCCACTTCTCTGCCCGTTGCTGGATCCCAGCGCTTTTCACCTGCCTGTTTTACGACCATTTGGGTGGGGTAGCCCTGTTGCACCCACTTGGCATAGGTCTCAGGCCAGGGGTTTCCGGTCAGGGCGGCGCGCTCAACGGTCTGTTTGGCGAATAGTCCCTTTATTAATGCCTGTGAATTCATGGGAACTCCTTAATTGCAGGTTGAAAAGGGTTGGTGTTGTTAGTTATGGTTGGTTTTCGGGGAAAAGCAAGGCATCTACATAGATGTCTGAAAACTCAGGGTGGGCGGTCAATTCCACATACTCCACCTGTTTGAGGATATCGTTGACATGGACGCGCTTGTTCTGCGAGAGCAGCAGGTATTTTGCACCGACGCCGGCAGCGTTGCCGACCTGTTCGAAGCGTTCCAGGGGCAATGGTGGAAACATGCCGATTTGAACCGCACTCTGCAGATCAAGGTAGGTGCCGAATGCGCCTGCCACCACAAAGCGGTCGATGGCTTGTTCGCTGATGCCGCACGCCCGCAGCAGCACCTCGACTCCTGCGCGGATGGCGCCTTTTGCCAGCTGGATCTCGTTAATGTCTTTGCGGGTGATGATGATGTCGGCGCCGTTACCGCTCTGTTCTGCGGGCACCAGCAGATATTGGCGGTTGCGGGTGCCGGTTGAGGTCACTCCGGGAACGTCAGCTCTTAACTGGCCGTTAGGGTCAATCACACCAGTGCGACTCAGTTCCGCCACGGCATCCAGGATGCCGGAACCGCAGATGCCGATGGGTGCAGCCCCATCAATGGTCTGCACTGCGGGTTGGTGTTGGTCGATGGAGACATGCTCGATAGCGCCCGGCATAGCGCGCATGCCGTGGGTGATATGAGCGCCTTCAAAGGCAGGGCCTGAGGCACAGGAGCAGCTCAGCAAGCGTCCTTCATGCACCAGGCTGATTTCGGTGTTGGTGCCGATATCGACAGCTACGATGGTTTGTTGTTCTTGGGCAGCCCGTCTGACTATGTCCGTGGCCAACAGCATGGCAGAATGGTCTGCACCGACAAAGCCGGCGATATTGGGCGGCATATAAAGATAGGCGCTGATGGCAGCCGACAATCCCATATCGTTGCAGCGGCGTTCAATGGCTTTGTTCAGCGAGGCGACGTAGGGTGCCTGGGCCAATTGAGCGGCTGGTATGCCCAGGAACAAGTGATGAATGGCGGTGTTGCCGACGAAAACACAATCGACGATCTGCGCAGGGGTGGCATTTATCTGCTGGCCGAGCTGGCTGATAAGGTTGTTAACACCATCCACCAGTCGCTGCTGCAGGATGTCTGCGCCTTCTGTGTTTTCATTGGCAAATTGAATACGGCTGACCACATCTTCGCCATAGGGGATTTGAGGGTTGGTGATGCCGGTTCTGGCGAGAATATCGCCGCTTTCCAGATCAACCAGATAGCCAGCGATCTTGGTGGTGCCGATATCGACAGCCAGCCCGTAAACGGGGATATGCTGCGGCAGGAGGGCGATGACTTCGCGGGATTGGCGCACCACTGCTCGTATGTGCCAGTCATTTTCGCGCAAATCGTTCGATAAGCGTGTCAGAAGCGGGAAATGGATCTCAGCCCCGATACAGCCCTGCTCTGCCAGCGCATCTTGCAGACGGGTGGCATCCGACCGCAGGTCCTGCACGGTGGGCGGTGTGAGGGAAAGGTCAAACCAGGTGATGAGGGGATCAATCTCAATATGGCCATCTTCGCCTTCAATTTGCAGGCGTTGGGCGGTAGTCAACGAGTCAGGCGGCAGGTAAAGTCGGGCGTCACTGCACAGACTGGTCTGGCAAGCAAGACGCATACCCTGCGCCATATCGTGAGGAGTAAGGGCTTCAGCTTCAGTGTCGGTGATAGCTGTAAGGTCACCCTCCATGTGCTGGACTCTGCATTTACCGCACCAACCTTCACCGCCACACACGGCATTGATCTGTACGCCGGCTTGCTGGACGACTTGCAAAATGGTCAGGTCAGCGGCTGCAGTTAACCGCAGACCAATCGGTTCGAGATCAAGGGTGAAGGAAGCGGTGGGTTTCTCGTGTAAGGGAGTCATAAGTCCTTATTCTACTCCGTTTTATGGAAGAATGGGCGGCAGTTTTTTAATGAAAATGGGGCTTCTGTTACAATGAACCGATATACGTAGAAATGGAGCGAGTATGGAGATCAGTCATCTTTCTTATAGCAGTATCAGCCTGTACCAGCGCTGCCCGCGCAAATGGAAATTCCGCTACCTTGAGAAAATTCCCACCAGAGCCAGTGAAGCATTGGCTTTCGGTGGAGCGATCCATAACGCCATTGAGGATTATCTGCGCAGCGGCGGTGATTTGCCGGCCATCTGGGAAGCTCGCTGGGTGGAGAAATCCATGGACGAGGAAGTAGATTTTGACGCCGAAACCGATCAGGCGTTGTTTCAGCAGGGGTTGGAGATGCTGCAAAGTGAGGAAATCCTCGCTGGATTACAGACGGTCCAGCCAGCAATAGAAGACGACCAGCCCGTGATCGAGAAAAAAGTGGTGCTCACGGTGGACGATGTGCCTGTGCCGGTGATTGGTTATGTCGACATCATCACGGCAGACCAATTGCCGGGTGATTTTAAAACATCGCAAAACCGCTGGAGCGAAAGCAAAGCGGGACAGGAGATTCAACCGTTGTTTTACCTGGCCGCGCTGGAACAGGAAGGGCATGCACTGCCGGAATGGTCATTTAACCATTATGTATTGACCAAGGGAAAATACCAGTTTCAAAACCTGCGGTCAACATTTCGACCGCAGCAAAAGGACTGGCTGTTTGCGATGATTCGCAATGTCTGGGGCGGTATTGAAGCGGGGGTATTCTTCGAGAATCCCACCAGTGACTGGGCTTGCAGTGAGAAATTCTGCGAGTATTGGGCGTTGTGTCGGGGTAAATACGCCTGACCGTTGTGTAGTCGTAAATGAGATGCCTGCGCCTGTCGGGTATAATGAGTGGGCATTCGTAGAACAGGATAAGCGACCATCTTGAGCGAAAAACAACAGTGGTTCCAATTTCAAATAGAAGCAGCCAGCGGGCAAGCGCGCGCCGGCAGGTTTTCTACCCCGCATGGCGATGTAGTGACCCCGATCTTTGCGCCGGTTGGCACGCAAGCAGCCATGAAGGGTGGCGTGACGCCGGCCCAATTGGAAGAGGCTGGCGCGAACCTGGTGCTTGCCAACACCTATCATCTGCACATCCGTCCGGGTGAAGATCTGGTGGCGGAGATGGGGGGCTTGCATGAATTCATGCAATGGCGCGGCCCCATGTTGACGGACTCAGGCGGTTTTCAGGTATTTTCGCTGGCAAAATTGCGCAAGGTGGATGAAGACGGAGTCACCTTCCGTTCGTATCTGGATGGTTCCATGAAGCGTCTGACACCCGAAAGTTCGATTGAGATTCAGGAGAAATTGGGTGCGGATATCATCATGGCGTTCGATGAATGTGCGGAACCGTATGACCATACCTATTCCAAAGCTGCCATGGAGCGCACCCACCGCTGGGCGCAGCGCTGTCAGGAAGCCAAGAAACGAGATGATCAGGCTTTGTTCGGCATCGTGCAGGGCGGAATTTTCCCGGATTTGCGGGAGGAATCCTGCCGGGCGATCGCCGCGCTGGACACACCTGGCATCGCCATCGGTGGTTTGTCGGTAGGCGAGACCAAAGAAGAGATGAATACCGTGCTTGACCAGGTGAATGAGATTCTGCCGAAAGACAAACCGCGTTATTTGATGGGTGTGGGATCGCCGCAAGACCTGGTCAATGGTATCCTGCGGGGGGTGGACATTTTTGACTGTGTGCTGCCGACCCGCCTTGCCCGCCACAAAGCTGCCATGACCATGACGGGCAGGATCAATTTGCAGAACGCCACCTATCGCAATGACCCGGCACCGCTGGATGAACAGTGCGGTTGCTATACCTGCCAGCATTTCTCACGCGCTTATCTGCGGCATTTGTTCAACGCCAAAGAAGCGCTGGGTGGTACGCTGGTGTCTATTCACAATCTCTTTACATTGCTGGCATTGGTACGCCAGTGCCGCCAGGCAATCGAAGCGGACCGGTTTGCCGATTTTGCCGCCAATTTCCTCGCCAACTATCAGGACGGTTCACAATGAGTATCTTTCAGGCGATTATTCTTGGCATTGTGCAGGGGCTTTCTGAGTTTCTGCCTATCTCCAGTTCCGGCCATCTGGTGCTGGTACCGGCTATGCTGGGTTGGACCATTCCTGAGGACCAGGTCTTCCCCTTTGGCGTGCTGGTGCAGTTGGGCACATTGGCGGCTGTGTTCATCTACTTTCGCCAAGATATATGGCTGATGGTGAAAGGCTTTGTCAATGGCCTGCGAGAAAAAGCGCCTTTCAAAGAAGCGGACAGTCGGCGTGCCTGGCTGATCATCCTGGCAACCATTCCGGCAGGTGTGATCGGGTTGCTGTTGGAAGATGTGGTCGAAGAAGCCTTCAAAAGTCCGCTGGCGGCGGGTTTGTTCCTGCTATTGACAGCGGTGATTTTGTGGGTGTCTGAGCACATTTCTCACCAAGAGCGAATTTTGGATGATATCCACTGGCGGGATGCGGTCTGGATCGGACTGGGACAGGCGCTGGCCATCTTTCCGGGCGTGTCACGTTCAGGTGCAACCATTGCCAGCGGGGTTGTGCGGGGGATCAACCGGCGGGATGCAGCACGGTTTTCTTTCCTGATGTCGATTCCCATCATGCTGGCGGCAGGCTTGCTGGGCTTGCGTGACTTGCTGGCGATCGAGAACCTGGCGGCTTTCCTGCCTTCGATGGTGATCGGGTTTGTTACTGCGGGGGTGGTGGGGTACTTCTCCATTGCCTGGCTGCTGAAATTCATGCGTGAACGATCGTTGAAATTATTCTCCTATTATTGCGTTGCCTTTTCTGTAGCGGCATTGATGGTGATTTATGTTTTTTAGGCGATGCATACTCTTGTTAATGGCGCTTGTTCTTGCAGCAGGCTGTGCATCGGATGTGATCGAACCGCTGGTAACGGTGGAAGCTCCAACCAGGCCGGCGGTGTTGCAGGTGGGGCTGAGCGATAGCCTCAGTGCATTTGAACCAATCTTGTATGATTGCGCCACAGATGCAGGCGTGTTGGTTGAGACCCTGCCATGGAGGGTGCTGGGCGATAAGACAAAAGATGTCTTTTTGGTGTATGGCGAGGGTGGCAAACAGTTACCAGAGCATGTGTACCAGGTTGGCAGGTCGCCATTGGTGATGATCGTACACCCGGACAACCCGGTCGATGATTTCTCGCAAAATGATCTGTTGCGGATGTATCAGGGCGAAATTACTGATTGGCGTGATCTCAGCCCGTTATCGTCGTATGGCGGCGAAATGGCGGTATGGGGCTACATGCCGGGTAGTGAATTGCAGGATGCCTTTGCTGAAGGTATTTCGGCGAACAATCTGCAGGGAGCGTGGTTTACAGCGCCTGACCCCGTGGCATTGGTTGAACAGGTGGCACAGGATGCACTGGCGGTCGGGTTCGTGCCGCTGTGGGAGTTGACTTCGTCTGTGCGGGCAGTACCGCTGCGTGATCTGGCATTTGAAGCGCTGCCGCTTCTGGCAATGTGGGAGCAGATGCCTGATGCGTTACAGCAAGCATGGCTGGTGTGTGTGCAATCCGAGTTGCCGCAGGTGGAGGAATGAGATGACGATAGAATTTGTCTTGAAAGAACAAACCTTGAAGGTGGAAGAGAAATCCATCAGCATTCGGGATGCGATGCGGGCGTTGCACCTGTCTCCACAGGCCTACCTGGCGGTGAAAGATGGTGTTTTGCTGAACGAGGGCGATGTGGTGCGCGCGGGTGAGGTGGTCAGGCTGGTGGCGGTGATCTCAGGAGGCGCCGGGTGAGCTATATACGCTGTCACAAATGCGATCAGCACGCAGCCATGCGTATGAAGCACCACCGTCTGAATCTCTGCGCTGACCATTATATCGAGTATATCCAAAAACAAACCTTGCGTTCGATAAAAAAATACCGCATGTTTGCCCACTCAGAGCGGGTGTTGGTGGCGGTTTCAGGCGGGAAAGATTCACTGGCTTTGTGGGATGTGCTGCTGACGCTGGGATATAAGGCAGATGGTTTCTACATTGACCTGGGCATTGATGAGGGTCTGGGATATTCTTCGAAAAGCCGCATGACGGCGGAACAATTTGCGCAGTCAAAAGACGCTCAACTTACTGTGGTTGATTTTGCCGGTGCATACGGGCTCACCATCGGGGAACTGGCAAAACGGACGCGGCGCGGGACCGACAAACCCTGTTCGGTGTGCGGGATCGCCAAACGGCACACGATGAATGCCATCACGCAAAAGGGCGGGTATGATGTGATCGCTACCGGACATAACCTGGATGATGAGGCGGCGGTGTTGTTCAGCAACACCCTGCGCTGGGACACGGACATGATGATGCGTCAATCACCTGTGCTGGAGGCACGCCACGGCATGCCCCGTAAGGTCAAGCCTTTTTTCCGTTTTTATGAACGCGAGACTGCAGCATATGCACTGCTGCGAGGAATCGATTACATACAGGATGAATGCCCGTTCGCGGAAGGCAGTCGCACCATCGAATTGAAACACCTCCTGAACCAATTGGAGGACCAATCAGCTGGTGCTAAGTTGAATTTCTACATGAATTTTCTCAAGGCGCAGGAACAGGATTTCTTCAACCGTGATAAAGATGAAGCGACCCGGGCCAATTTGAACCGTTGCCTTCAGTGCGGCCAGCCGACCACCGCCGAAGGTTTGTGCGGCTTTTGCCGCCTGTTGGCACAAAGCCAGCGGTAACGGTTGCCATTCCTTTTCTTTGTATAAATTCACCAATTTTCCGTGAATCAAGGGTATAATGTTGCCAATATATTTGCACTGAAAGGAGTGTATTTTAACCATGGCTAATGTTAGCTACAAACATGTATGGAAGCGCTTTGGGGATGTTATTGCGCTTCAAGATCTCAACATTGAGATCGAAGACAAGGAATTCCTTGTCCTGGTTGGCCCTTCAGGCTGCGGTAAGACAACAGCACTGCGCTGTCTGGCAGGTTTGGAGGAAGTGAGTGAGGGTGAGGTGTTTATCGAGGATGAGGTTGTCAATGACATACCACCCAAAGACCGCGATATCGCAATGGTGTTCCAATCCTATGCGCTGTATCCACACATGAGTGTGTTTGATAACATGGCATTTGGTTTGAAACTGCGCCGAACCCCCAAAGACGAGATCAAAGAACGGGTGGCGGCGGCGGCGAAGATCCTTGGTATCGAAATGCTATTGGATCGTAAACCACGTGAATTGTCAGGCGGCCAGAGGCAGCGCGTGGCGGTGGGGCGCGCTATTGTGCGCGAACCCAAAGTGTTCCTGTTCGATGAGCCGCTCTCGAACCTGGACGCCAAGCTGCGCGTACAAATGCGTACTGAGATCTCGCGCCTGCATCAGCGTCTGGCAACCACTTTCATCTATGTAACCCACGACCAGGTGGAAGCCATGACGATGGCGACACGTATTGCGGTGCTGAATTTTGGGGTACTGCAGCAGTTAGACTCTCCTCAGGAGCTGTATGACCGGCCAAATAACAAATTCGTGGCTGGTTTTATCGGCTCGCCTGCAATGAACTTCTTCGATGCTCGCTTGGATGCGGTGGACGGAGCACTCAGCATTGTTACTGAGGACTTTATCATCTCAGTGCCTGCCGACAAGCTGGATCTGTATGGCAAACACAAAGGGAAAGACGTGGTGTTCGGCATTCGTCCTGAAGATGTTCACGATCCTTCGTATTTGCCGTCTGGCATTCATACTGCGCCGGTCAAGGCAAAGGTGGACGTGCTGGAAATGATGGGCAATGAGATCTTCCTGTACTGGGTGTATGGTGACGGTGAACACGTTGCCCGCATTGACCCACGCTCTGGCTTCTCCGTTGGTGAGGATATCGAATTGATGTTCAACCTCGACAAAATTCACCTGTTCGACAAGAGTGTTGACGAAGATAATCCGCCCGCTATTCGGTAAAACATAATAAACAACCAGAAACCTGAGGTGATTCTCATCATCTCAGGTTTTCTTTTTAAGAAAACCTGTTATAATCCATCCGGTTGTTCAGCAATGAACAACCCCGTACTTTTTTAATGAATGAGAAATCCTGGATGGCGCGGCACCGCTCGCGATGCTGAGCGCCCTTTCAATCTAAGACTCGTTTCTGACATTGGAAGCTCCTGTTCGGATGCCGCCCTATGTGGCTGGCTAATGGGTGATAACAGGCATGGATGCCTCAAGAACAGCAGGAGATTTTCTAATGACAGGTGAATTTGTTTTATTTGGCTTGCAGCCACAATTGCTGCAGGCAATTGAAGAACGCGGGTATGAAACCCCGACCCCCATCCAGCAAGCGGTGATTCCGCTGATGTTGGAAGCCAATGATGTGGTGGCGCAGTCACAGACGGGCACCGGCAAGACAGCAGCATTTGCCCTGCCGATCCTGAACGTGATGCAGCATAAAGAACGCCAGGTGCAATGCCTGGTGCTGGCCCCGACGCGCGAATTGGTGCGGCAGGTGGCAGAAATTATGGAAGCTTATGGCAAGCACACCGATATCCAGGTGGTCTCCATCTATGGCGGCGACCGCTATGA
>Ga0334884_1003360_pt1 | contig 18243 bp, 17 predicted proteins | sample GraSluR1_MG_7_FD_207215 | JGI IMG/M metagenome (GOLD analysis project Ga0334884, IMG submission 207215) | Sludge microbial communities from methane-producing bioreactor in Wageningen University, Netherlands - Granular Sludge_12_05 R1 | ecosystem: Engineered > Bioreactor > Anaerobic >...
GTTGAATTTCCAATTCGTTAGCCAACAATCACTTTCAACCCGTTTGTAAAGCACCGAAATTGTTAATAACGTAGTGTTTTTGGCAAACTGATTAGTTACTTTTATTTTTTTACGGATCGAAGTGCTCCGGATTTTCCCGGAGTTTTTGTTTTTACATATATGCCGAACCTGTTCCTGGTGGTTAAATATTTAACTTGACAAAATGTATGGAATTCACTAAATTTGTTAGTTAACTGGTTATTAACCGAAAAAAAACAACGCCATGAAAAAGATCCTGTTTTTAATTGCGGTTTTACTCGCCGGCAATCTGATGGTTGCGCAGGCGCAGACAGAAAAAGGTAAATGGCTTCTCAATGGCTCAAGCAGGCTGAGCTTTGATTCCGGTAAGGAAAAATACAAATCCGGAAGCACAACCAGCGACAGTTACAAGTTTACACGATTGACCTTTGAACCTCAGGTCGGGTATTTTGTCATTGATAAATTACCGGTAGGGCTTTTGATTGAATTATCGCGTGAAAGTTGGAAAGACCCTGAGGATGATGACAAATCAGTTTACTCTTCATTTATTGTTGGTCCATTTGTCCGGTATTACATCACAGACCTGGATGGTTTATGGCCTTACGCACAGGCTGCAGTTGGCATAGGTTCCTATAAGGAGCGTTGGATTCCGGGCGAGGGTGATTCACAGGATGATAAAAGTTCTTTGTTTGGCTATCGGTTGGGTGTCGGAGCTACTTATTTTGTAAATGACAGGGTGGGTTTTGATGTTTATCTCGGATATGGCAATGATACTGAAAAATATACTTATGAAGATGAAGTATCCCGCGATACAGATTATAAGTATATCTATGGCTTTGTCCAGTTTAATCTTGGCATTGTAGTTTCATTGGGCCAATAATTGCTTTGCCTTAACTGTTTGTTCAGATCATTGTAAACCAGCAGTTTGCCTTAAATTGACTGCTGGTTTATTTTATTTCTTGTTGTTACATGCATTGGTTTTATGGTTTCATATAGGAGTCCGGTGCTGAATTCCGAAAAGTGTATATAAAAACAAAGTTGTTTGATGCAGGCTAAGATCCCTGACTTTTGATTTCTGAATCACCACGGCGGAATTAATCAGGCTGAAAAACCGTTAGACGCCTGCACCTTCGGGTGTGATCGGAATTGTGAGTTAACACGTGTGGATTTCCAGTTACTGGCTATTGCCAAAAGAGTCAGGATTTTTCTATCACTGTTTCTTCTTATCAATTATTTGTTGATCTTTTAGCTGGATGCCTTCCACTGTTTTAGCATTCACATGCGATCATTGCCTAACTTTGCACTTCCATCCGGAAATTCCGGTAACATTCAGGTTTGTATATTGCTAACAGCTATTTACATGAAGAATCAGAACAGGGTTTCAAAAAAACTGCTGACATGGTTTCTGCAGGGGTTGTTATTTACAGCTCCGGTAGCACTGACTATTTACATCATTGTCGTATCATTTACTTTTATTGATGGGATACTGACTGATGTAATTTTTAATATTCTTGGTTTCAGAATCCCCGGGCTTGGTTTGGTGGTTATCCTTGCCATGATTACCCTGATAGGATTTCTGGGTTCTTCAATTGTCTTTAAACCCCTGTTGTCATACCTCGACAAGCTGATCAGTCAGGCGCCCCTTGTTAAGATCATCTATACCTCTATAAAGGATTTTATGTCAGCATTTGTAGGTAAAGAGCGCAGGTTTACCGAGCCGGTGCTGGTTAAGGTCAGCAGGGAAGCAAACCTGGAAAAAATGGGATTCATCACCCAAAAGGATTTATCGAATCTTGGCATTCCGGATACAAAGGTGGCCGTTTATCTGCCACACTCTTATAATTTTTCAGGCAACCTGTTTATTGTGCCCGTTGAGAATATCACACCGCTCAATGCGCCTTCGGCTGAGGTGATGAAATTTATTGTTACTGCGGGCGTTACCAGCTTTGAGAACAAGACTGCCAAACAGCCAGAATGAACCAATTGGCATATAATTAAGTTTATTAATCAGAAATCTTGATAGAATGAGTAAACCATTGATTTTTATTACCAATGATGACGGGATTCATGCGCCGGGTCTCCGTACCCTGATCGGAGTTATGAAGCAACTCGGTGATTTGCTGGTTGTTGCCCCTGATAAACCGATGTCGGGCATGGGGCATGCTGTTACAATCACATCTCCGCTGCGCGTAAACAAACTCAAAGACGAACCGGGCCATATTGAATACTCATGCAACGGTACGCCTGCCGACTGCGTTAAATTAGGCCAGAAAGCGATTCTCGGGCGAAACCCGGATCTTATTGTATCCGGTATTAATCATGGCTCAAATTCATCGGTGAATGTGATTTATTCGGGAACCATGGCTGCTGTGCTTGAAGGAGCTATGGAAAACATTCCTTCAATTGGTTTTTCGCTGAATGACTACTCATTTCACGCAGATTTCAGCAAATGTGAACCCTACATTTTGTCAATTGCCGGTAATGTGCTTGAGAAAGGACTGCCGGCCTACACTTGTCTGAATGTAAATATTCCGGCAGCAAACGGTTCGCCGATTAAAGGAATAAAAATTGTACGTCAGGCCATGGCTTTCTGGGATGAAAAATTTGAGCACCGGAAAGATCCGCATGAGCGGGACTATTTCTGGCTTACCGGCGTGTTCCGCAACCGTGACGAAGGTGTGGATACCGACGAATGGGCGCTGAAAAATAATTATGTTTCAGTGGTGCCGGTGCACTTCGACCTTACATCGCATAAAACCATACCTTTGCTCAGGGACTGGGAAACAGGTAATCTTAACTGACCCTTCCGGAAGGATATGTGGAAAAACAATAATTTCTTTATCGGCATGCTGGCTTCACTGTTGCTGACGCTTGCTTCTGCTGCCCTTGTTATACTGGCCGGTCCACCGGTTTACCGTTTGTTGTCACTCAGCGGGCCTGAAAATAAACTACTGCTGCTGGCTTTCCTGCCCGGGGTGCTATTGATGCGCTGGTACATGCGGAAACTAAGGTTCGACAAAGCCGGAATGGGGGCCTTGCTGATCGTTTTTGTGTCAATTATACTGTTTTTTGTGCTTATAGAAGGTGGCGAATTCAGTATTTACATCTTCTGATTTGGTTCCAGGCGGCGATTTCATCCGGTTTTTGCCCGTATCCCATCGACAAACTGACAGATCATGAAATATTATATCATTGCCGGTGAAGCCTCGGGAGATCTTCATGCCTCTAACCTGATCAGGGAGCTGAAGCTGAAAGATCCGCAAGCTGATTTCCGTTGCTGGGGAGGTGACCTGATGCAGCAACAGGGAGCCGTGATCGTGAAACATTACCGGGAGCTGGCATTTATGGGGTTTGCCGAGGTGCTTTTGAATCTGGGGACAATTCTTCGAAACCTCAGCTTCTGTAAGCAGGATATCCTGAATTACAACCCCGACGCAGCAATACTTGTTGATTATCCGGGTTTCAATCTCCGTATCGCCGGATTTCTCCATCAGAAAAGGATCCCTGTTGTTTATTACATTTCACCCCAGGTATGGGCCTGGAAGCAGTCGCGTGTAAAGACCATCCGTAGGGTAGTGGACAAAATGCTGGTCATACTTCCTTTTGAGAAGGATTTTTATTCCGGACATGGAATGGAGGTTGAATTTGTCGGGCATCCGCTGCTTGATGCAATGTCAGGAAAGTCTTTTGCTCAGGTTGCTGAGGAAGCGCACCGGCCCTTGGTTGCACTGTTGCCCGGCAGCCGTAAGCAGGAAATCCGGGCTGTTTTGCCTGAAATGCTGAAAATGATTCCCCGGTTCCCGGAAGTGGATTTTGTTATTGCAGGAGTTACCTCGGTAGATGATGCATTTTATGAAAAACTTACCAGGCAGCAAAAAGTTCCCGTAATGAAAGGCCGGACCTACGAACTGCTGCAGCAATCTTCCGCCGCCCTGGTCACCTCTGGCACAGCTACACTGGAAACGGCCCTGATTGGTGCTCCCGAAGTGGTCTGCTACAAAGGCGGGGCTATCTCTTTTATGATTGCAAAAAGGCTTGTGAAAGTAAAATTTATCTCGCTGGTAAATTTAATCATGGACCGTGAAGTGGTGAAGGAGCTGATACAGCAGGATCTTTCAACGGATAACCTTGAAAAGGAACTGAGGCTTTTGCTGTACGATAAAGGACGCAAGAAGGCGATAGTTAATGACTATGCTGATTTGCGGCAGAAACTGGGCGGGCCGGGGGCTTCCGCCAGGGCTGCGGCAACAATCGAAGGGTTTGTACGGCTACGGTCGGCAGAATCAGCATAATTCCAATGATTACACTAAATTTGTGCGTTAAATATTTAATTGTATGAAATTGATTAATAATGTTTTAAGTGTTTGTTTTCTGGTAATGATGCTCTTATCCGCCTGTAACGGAAGCAGGGGAAAGGAACAGGCCGCTCCGGCTGACAGTCCCGCAATGGCTCAGCAGCCGGACACAACCACCCCTCAACAGGAAGAAGGTATTTTTGACCGCATACCCTTGCAGTCAGGGATTGAATCCGGAAAACCCTCGCTGAAATCACCGGAGAACAAGGATGCGCAGATGTTTGAAGCAATCGTTTTTAAAGGGAAAGGGGCTGATGAACGTCGCAAGGGGGTAAGCCTTGCTTCTGCCGGAGACCTGCAGGGGGCCATCAGGGAATTTACAAAGTCTATTGAGATCCATGATAGGAATCCTGATGCTTATTTTTACCGTGGAAAGGCGAAATGGGAGTTGAAGGACTATACAGGCGCCGATCAGGACTTCTCCAAAGCCATCGGGATCAGGCCGTCACAGGCACCTTATTTTTATTATCGCGGGCAGATGTACAACGAGATGAAGCGATTCGCGGCTGCAATCGCTGACTTTGATTCAGCCATTGTGCGCGCGCCATACTTTACTGATGCTCTTAATTTCAAGGGGGTGGCATTGGCTAATACGGGAAAGCACGAAGATGCGATTGCTATTTATGATCAGGTAATTGATAAAGTACCCGATCATGCTCTTGCCTGGTTTAACAAAGGCACTTCGCTTGCTGCATTAAAGAGATTTGCTGAAGCCGATGAGGCACTTACCCGTGCCCTGGAACTGGATCCCGGCTACAACCAGGCATACACAAACCGGGGTAATTGCAGATTTATGCTTGAAAAATTCGCGGAAGCCGCTGATGACTATACACGGGCCATTGCCCTTCAGCCCGGTAATACTGATGCGTATTACAACCGTGCATTTGCTTACCAGAGAACGGGAAAACAACATGAAGCCTGCGAAGACTGGAAAAAGGCAGTTTCGTTGGGGCATAAAACTGCAGGGCAGATGTTGTCAAAATTCTGTAATTAATCTTCTGAATATCAGGTTCTGTTCCGAATTTGATTCCGGGATTCTCCTGCAGCATTACTTCCGCGCATTCACTATTAGTTCGGATGGGTCTGTCTGACTTTTGTCTTTCCTGCGGCGAAATCACTTGGGTTGCCTTTATGAGCAAAAGCATACCGCTGGTTTCCCTGATTTATGGAAGAACCAGTCATTTGCAGCATGTGCGATACGTCCGTTAATTTTCTCATTCGGGGGATTGTTAAATTATTGCAAACGCTTGCTTTATCTTATTTTAATATATATCTTTATAACGCGAATTAATATAAATATTTATAACGATAGAATTAAACTATGTTTAGGTGAAGATCTGGCCCGGATTTCCATTTGTTAGAATTGTACTGCCTTTGATTTCCGGCATATTGGTGTATCGTTACCTGTCTGACTGGCTGACCCTTCCATTTTACAGTATTGCGATCCCGGTTCTTGTACTGATAATGGCACGATTTTCCGGCAGAATCATTACGGGTTATGGCAGCCGCTGGGTTTTTGGCTTGCTATTGAATCTGGTCTTTATCATGCTGGGTTTTCAATTGGCGTCATTGCAACATGAACTTGATTCCGCGGATCATTTCTCCGTTTTGATGAATGAAGAAAAGTCGCTTTTTTCCGGGATACTTGCTGAGCCTCCGGCTGAGAGGGCTAATTCATTCCGTGCAGTAGCCAATATTGACAGGATTTATCAGGGTCAGGGCGCGAAAACCTGCAAAGGCAGGGTAATGGTTTATTTTTCGAAGGATACGGTTGTTACCGGCCTTAAATATGGTAGCCGTATAATTTTCTCAACTGCTCCTGTCAGGGTGAATCCGCCTGCTAATCCCGGAGAGTTTGATTATGCCGGATATCTGGCAAATAAAGTCATATACCATCAGGTTTATCTTAAGCCGGTAGCGTATAGAGTAGTTAAGGGGAATGAGGGACATTGGCTAAAGGCCCTGGCTTTTGGTGTTCGGGATAGATTTTTACAGACATTCTCCCGGTACGGTATCGGCGGCCGGGAGTTTGCCGTGGCAGCCGCCCTGATGATCGGGTACGACGACCGTCTGGATCCTGAGCAACGGCGGGAATTCTCAGGCGCCGGCGCCATGCATGTCCTGTGCGTTTCCGGACTGCATGTAGGGATAGTTTTCCTGATGGCCGATAAACTTTTCTTCTTTCTTGGAAGAAGGAAAAAAGGAAAGGTGCTGAAACCGATGATGATAATTCTGGTTATCTGGCTGTATGCCCTTATAACCGGTTTAGCTCCTTCAGTCATGCGTGCCTCCCTGATGTTTTCACTGGTAACTGTGGGCAATGCACTCAACAGAAAATCGCACATATACAATACCCTGGCTACTTCAGCTTTTATTCTCCTTATTATAAATCCGGCCATTCTTTTTGAGGTCGGATTTCAGCTTTCCTATGCAGCCGTTATCGGAATTGTAACCTTTCAGCCATACTTTAAGAAAATATGGGTGCCTCCGTCAGGAATGCTTAAGTATTTTTGGGATATTCTTTTGGTTTCGCTGGCCGCACAACTTGCTACCGGCCCTCTGTCGGTAATGTATTTTCACCAGTTTCCGAACTATTTTCTCTTAACCAATTTGCTGGTTATTCCGTTTGCCGGAATATTAATATACACCGGAGTGGTTTTTCTAGTATTTGCCGTGGTGCCGGCTTTCGGAAAGATTGCTGCGTTGGTGCTGGTCTCCGAGATTAAGGCGCTGAATTGGTTGATCGCACTGATCGAAGGATTGCCGGGGGCAGTAAGCCGGAACCTCTTTCTTCCGGGATTCTCAACATTATTGCTGTATATGCTGGTTCTTGCCCTGTTTGCTTTGTATCTGAGCAACAAAAGGATATGGTTCAGCATCGCTCTTGCCACCATGCTTCTACTGGCTGCCGATTACGCAAGGCTTAACGTGCTGCGGGCCAGACAGCAAATGTTGATTGTGCACAGCATGAACCGGCATACTGTCATCAGCCTTGTTCAGGGTAGAGTTCACAACGTTCTTGCTGATTCGGCCGTTATCAGCGAACCTGGTTTGCTTAACTATCCCCTTGAAGGCTTAAGGATTAAATCCGGACTCAGACCTCCGGTGTTGGTTGGATTTGGTGCAGAAATCCCTGCCGGAGAGCAGGTACATTTTTACAAAAAAGGATTTTTGAGCTTTAACGGATCCCGCTTTGCAGTTATATCAGGCGGATTCAGGAAGCCGCCCCCGGGCCGGACGATAGATGTGGATTATGTGATCCTCACTTCAAATGCGAAAATCAATGCCGATGACCTGACTGCCTGTTTTCCCGGGGCTGAGTTTATTGCCGATGCATCAAATGCCTATCGAAGGATAATGGATTGGAAAGCCGGTTTCGATAAAGCCGGGGTGAAGTTTCATCCCGTTAAGGATGAAGGAGCGTGGATTTTATCCTTTCCCCGATAATCAGCAAGTGTTTAACTGAATGCCTCTTAACTTCAGAACTCAAGATGGAGCATGATGGGAAGGTGGTCGCTGAATCCCCCCTGATAGCGCATCCCGTTATAGGTTCTGAATGGTTTCGTGCCGTTGTGGATTCTGTCTTCTTCCAGCAGGAATGGAAGTCGCAGGATCTCGGCCCTTTTCGCAGCAAGCCTGAGGCCCTCTGTTTTATAAAGCAGGGGAGAGGAAACGATAAACTGATCAATGATGCTCCATTCTTCCCTGAATTTGTGCGTGCCAATGTCCCATTTACCCATCAACGGATGCATCAGGTTGAGCAGAAAAAATCCGGGGTCGTCCTGTTGCCGGTCTTTTGCATCGAGATGCACCAAAACGCTTTCATCCGATGGCTGATCGTTGAAATCCCCGGTAATAACTATCAATGCGGTGCTGTCTTTTTTCTGCAGTGAGTCAACCGCAGCCCTGAGGGTGAGCGCAGCATCGCGCCTGCGCGAAATTGTGGCCGTGGCTCCGCCGTATTTTGACGGCCAGTGGTTGACAAACAAATGCAAAGTGTCCTGCCCGCCCACAAGTCCTTTCATATAGAGTATGTCTCGGGTAGCACTGGCGCTGTCTCCTTCAAAAATAACAGGTATAGCTCTGTGATACAAATGTTTAACCTTGTCGGGACGATAGATCAGTGCCACATCAATCCCCCTGGAATCGGGAGATTCTTCATGCACTATCTGATAACCAAAACGCTCAAGCGGTGTTCTTTTAAGCAGCTGAATCAATGAAAACCGGTTTTCGACTTCACAGAAGCCAATGATTTCAGGTGGTCTCCAGCCACCAGCACTGATGATGACCTTAGCGGTGTGCTGCAGCTTTTTCTCGAATTTCTTCCACGTCCAGGCGCGCATGCCACCGGGAAGGAATTCATTGTCATTTTTCAGGGAGTCATCAAAAGGATCGAACAGGTTCTCTACATTATAGAACATAATCCTGAATTCCTCAGGCTTGTGCTCTTTTTCCTGGGGTATAGCTAAAAGCGGGAAAAACAGAACAAGTGCAATTGACAAAATGTATCCGGTTGATTGATTCTGAAGATTGAACATGACATGGCAGTTTCTCTTACAAACATAAATATTTTTGAGTTCAGTTCTTTGGGGCAACTGCCTGAAGCATGCTCATAAGCTTGTTTAAACTGAGTATGAATAAGGCAATTGTGCAGAATCATCTTCTTAACTCATTATTTTTGACCCGCAAACCAAATGCAAACGGGAAATGGCACGCACCAGAAAAAAGAATTATTACCGGCTCACCCTTCAGTGGATTATTGTTACTTTGCTGGCTTATATGCTCGTGAGGCCATTTGTTGACAGGTCGTATGTGGCAGATTTTGAAGCATATTGCCCCTTCGGCGGATTGCAGGCATTGTCGTCATTTCTGGCTAACAACTCTCTGGCCTGCTCCATGACTACCACCCAGATTGCCATGGGACTTGCCTTGCTTGCCGGCGTATTCCTGTTCAGTAAGCTTTTTTGCAGTTATATCTGCCCCATCGGAACTTTTACCGAATGGCTAAGCAAACAGGGTAAGCGGTTTAAAATGAATATTGTGATTTCCGGAATTGCAGACCGCTTGCTCCGTTTGCTGAAATATGCCCTGCTGTTTGTAACTTTTTACTATTCGGTGAGCAGCAGCGAACTTTTCTGCAAGACTTTTGATCCCTATTATGCAGTTTTTTCCGGTTTCAGCTCCGATGTTGTGATGAGCTATGCGGTGATGGCGCTTTTACTTGCCATCCCCGGTTCCTTCTTTGTAAGGCAGTTCTGGTGTAAATACATTTGCCCGCTCAGTGCCGCATCCAATATTTTTAGTTTTGGTTTTGTATTTCTGGGAATTGTTGCACTTTATGCTGTCTTAACCGCCGGATTCGGGCTTTCCATCGGTTGGATATGGCTACTGGGCGCCCTCTGCCTGGCCGGCGTAATTCTGGAAACCACCCGGTTGAAGTTCGGAATTTTTCCGGTGGTTAAGGTTACCCGCAATGCGGATACCTGCACTTCGTGCCGCTTGTGTGATAAAGCCTGTCCCATGGCTATTAAAATATCCGATATCCCAAAGGTCCAGCATATTGACTGCCATTTGTGCGGAGACTGCGTAACCAGTTGCCCTGAGCCGGAAACGCTGCAGTTCAGCAAACGAAGAATCAACTGGTTGCCGGCTGCCGCAACTGTAGCACTTGTGGCACTTGGTCTGGCATTTGCTTCGGTTACGGATATTCCTACCATCAGCCAGAAATGGGGCGACGCGGAGCAAATGGAGAATGCCGCTGTTTACCGGCAGTCGGGAATTAAAAGCGTGAAATGCTTCGGCAGTTCAATGTCGTTTGCCAATCATATGAGGGAATTGCCCGGCGTGCTGGGTGTGGAAGCATTTGTGTCTGACAACAGCGTGAAAATTTATTATGATCCGGCTGTTACAAACGAAACAGCGATCAAAGAATTTATGTTTACGCCTGTTACAAAGGTGATCGCTGCTCCGGCAGAAAGCCTGAGACGGGTTGCCATGGCCGAATTTGCCGTGGATAAATTTTTCGATCCTTCCGATGCCGGGTTACTGGCCATCAAGGCATCGCAGCAACCGGGCATGCTGGCTTTCGAAACCATGTTCGGTGAACCGGTTCACACCCTGGTTTATTTTGATTCCACCCTTGTTTCAGCTGACGAGATCAGCAGGATTATTGAAGAAAAGAAGGTTAAGTGGGAAGTCGACGGAGATCCACGTGAAGCAACCACCGGCTTTAAGGTGGCTTCGGTTGAACCGAAGCGTGCGCTGAATCTGAAGAGTTATCTCGAAAAGATGTATGAGCCGGTTGTACTGACTTTCAATGGCTTCGAAAACTTCGATTCAACCCGGACAGCCGGTGTTTTGCTGCCCTTTCCGGCAGCAGCCGATCCTTCGCTGAACGATATGCCCTGGTACCTGCTCAGTCACATCAGCAACAACCGTGGTGTGGTAAAATTTGAGGTAATCCCATCAGATACCGGTTTTGTGCTTGGCCTGGTTTATATACCTGAGATGACCGGCAGGGATGAAATAATCAGGCAACTGAATGAACCTGAACTGAAGGTACACCTGAGCGACGGGAGTACACAGACATATAGGAATCCCTATAAATTCTGAATATTCCGGGCTCGCCCGGCAACTCATAAAGCGATGGGCAGTTTCTGGTACTACTGGTTATCTCACTATGATTTTTTGAGCTGCTGACTGTACACTGCCCGATTCTATGGTACAGAAGTAAATCCCGGCAGGCAGATCATTGGTTGGAATTGTTAGTTCTGGTTGCATTATCGAAACATTGTAAGTGCGGATTTCCTGACCTGCGGCATTCATCAAATGCACCACACCATCCGGATTTCCTTCCGGTAAACGGATTGGAATCGTTATCCATGAAGAAGCCGGATTCGGGAAAGGACGAAAGTATGCGTCGTTTTTATCCTCCTGATTCATTTCTACCCCGGTAAGTTGTCCGGGAAGGTTGTAAACCCTGGTGGTGGTGGTGTACAATACGAGTGAATAATCATAGCTGTATGCAAGTAATTTTGCAGCTCCGTTTTCTGTGTTGTAAACGTTAAGTGTCTGGCATCCCGGAATACTGAGCAATTCGGTGCCGTTTTCTCTTATGATTTTTGCCGTGAAGGTGTAATACTGATTTATTTCGTCATAATAGTAATAAACATAAGCCAGGCATAGTGCATTGTCTGAGGTAAACAGGTTTTCACTCACATACCTGATGTCATACAGGTAATTTCCGGCGGGCACATTCAGGTTTATCGTTTTCCATAAACTGTGGTCAGTATTGTAAATCCTGCATTGGTTTAATCCGATATCCATTAAAAAGAACTTGTCGCCGGAATGTTTCAGGTGGGTGTATGTTCCGGAATAGTTATAAGTGTTTTCAAGTGTGATCTGAGCGAAGAGATTAAAAGTCAGCAAAGTCTGAATGAGGATCAGGAGATTTCTTCTCATGTTTCTGTAAGGAGTTTGCAGTTTATAAATAAGGCTTGTTCAATGAATGATTACAGCAAATTTATACGAACCAACCTTAGCACGGTTATGTTTTTTGTACAATATCTTACAAGATTTTATTTGAAACGGAGTGGTGTTTTTATTTAAGGTATGTTTGCTTTGTCAAACGCTACATATAATCAACTGAATTGCTCAAATCTTGGGAATATTTCAGATTATGAAAAGTAAAAAACCGGCCCGGCAGGCATTGCCCGATTTACTGAAAGGAGTCGCTGTTGTGTTGATGATACAGGTTCATCTTACTGAGTTATTTGCTGTCAGTGAATTTTCGGAAAACCTGGCCGGAAGGATTTCGCTTTTTCTGGGTGGTGTTCCTGCAGCGCCTTTGTTTATGGCGGTGATGGGCTGGTTTGTTGGCGCCAGTCAGGCCGGCTTCGGCAGGCAGACCTTAAGGGGGCTGAAACTGATTGGCTGGGGCTTTCTGCTGAATATCGGCATGAATCTTCATCTTTTCCTGAGAATTTTCAACGGAACTTCTGCCGTTGACCCTTTGCCTTATCTCTTTGGGGTGGACATCCTTTTCCTGGCTGGTTTAAGTGTAATTATTATCGCAGTTTTAAGAATCTTTCTGAAGAACCGGATTGCAGCATGGCTGGCTGTTGCCGTTATTGCAGCTGCAGCCGGAAAGTATCTCCCGTCCTTTGAAGGAGGGCAACCCTGGCTGGTCTATTTATTTTCCTATTTTTACGGCTTAAGCTGGTGGTCTTACTTTCCTGTGTTACCCTGGCTGGCTTATCCCGTCTTCGGATTTGTATTTTTTCTGATTTATGAAGAATTCAATTTGTCACTTGTGTCCATGAAGTTGAAACTGAAACTTGCGGCTGTCTTGCTGGTAATAATCCTTATTACTTTTAAATATGGTTTTTCTGTTGTGACGGATCTTGAGGCCTTTTATCACCACGGGATCATTTTCGCATTGTGGACCGTTATATTTCTGCTGCTTTTAACCTTGATTTTCAGTTTGATCGCTTCCCGGGCAGAAGATTTGCTGCCACTTAAGTATTTGAAATGGGTCGGGAAGCACGTGACTTCATTTTATGTAATTCAATGGCTGATAATCGGAAATACAGCCACATTGGTTTATAAGAGTGTTCAATTGCCTGCCCTTATACTTTCCTTTATTTCTATTACCGCGGCTACCAGCCTGTTGGTCTGGCTCTGGTCAAAAAGGTCAGCCTTCAGATATCTTGGTTGAATCTGGCATCATTTATTGTTGATGAAGATGGATTCAGTTTATAAATCATGAATGCTCAATAGCTTGTTCTTTAAGGCAAACAGGATCAGGTTAAGCGTATTCGGAACTCCTGCTTTTTCAATCATTCTTGCTTTGTGTCCTTCTATGGTGCGGATTTTCAGATTCATCAACCTCGAAATCTCATCGTTATGATACCCTTTTCCGATATAACGAAGAATCCTGATTTCTTTTTCCGTCCATTTATAGTTTACGGGGTCATCGTCAACCGGAAAATGAGTAACTCTTCTTTTCGACAGGTAGGTATTTATTGCCGGGGAAGTATAAGTGGATCCTGTGCGGATGATTTCCAATGCATGAAGAAACTCTTTCTCTGACGTTGCTTTGTGAATAATACCTGAGAAGCCGTTATCCATGGCTGAAAAAAGATCAGGATGCCTGGATGTGTTGGTGAGCAGCACGCATCTCAGATCCGGATGCTTCTGTCTAAGTAAAAGCGCAACTTCAATGCCTGTCTTCAACGGAATGGTGAAAATCATCAGCATGTCAGCTCCGGATGTTTGAAAAAAGGTATCCGCACTGCTCCAGTTGTCTGACTCCCCGGCAATGACATAACCGTGATTTTCATTGATAATCTTTTTAATGCCCTCACGGAAGATGACATGCGGGTCGGAAATATATATTCGGTACGGGGCGCTCATCCGGGATGGTTTTTTTTATCGTCAGGGTTTTGCCGTATAGTACTTTTTTTTCATTCCATAAGCTGAGCATTTCAGGTGCCTGAGAAAAGATCGGCCTGTTTTGAGTTGGTTTCATAAAGCCTGTATGTGCCGGATCTGTATGCAATTTTTTCCGGCGTGATAAGCTGGCTTTTTATTGCGAAAAGCACCAGATCAAGGGTCGATTTCTTTTTGGCCTTCGCCAGCATATTTGAGCGGTGCTTTTCAACTGTCCGGGAACTGATATAGAGTTGTAATGCGATCTCATGCAGGCTGTAACCTTTACACAACAATCCGAGGATTTCGGTTTCGCGGCGCGAGAATTGAACAGGCCTGGGCTTATTTCTGCTGTGATTTACAACATAGCCAACCAGTTCGGGAGAGAAGTAGGGGATTCCGCTGGCCGCATTGGTCAACGCCCTGATGGTTTGATCGAATCCTTCTGTTTTTAGTATAAACCCGAAGATGCCAATGTCAAGCAATTCGTACAACTCCTCCTGCGAAGCTTCGGCGCTGCATATGAGAATTTTAAGTGACGGGTTGATTTCCATTGCCCTGCGGGCAACTTCCGACCCGTGAAGTCCCGGCATAAGCAGGTCCAGCAAGACGATTTCAGTCTCAATACTGACAAGCATCTTTAAAAATTCTTCTCCATTGGAAGATTCCCCGGCTATCTCAAATAATCCCGTATGCCTGATGATCCCGTTTAAGCCGGTCCTGATCACTGCATCATCATCAACGATGAAAATTTTTTTTAATGATCCCATAACGCCCTATCCGGTTATTTCCATTTTCAAGTATGCTTGGATAATGCTAAGATTGCGCATTCGCTGCTGCGTAATTTACTTCTTTGAAGTATGGTCTGAAATAACAAATATAATTCAATTTAATGTGAAATGCAACTATTTACTGCGTAATTTAACGTACATGAAATATACTTTTTTACCCTATCGCATTTTTAATAAATGAATTATCTTTCGACAAGATTCAGGAAAGCAAATATTTAGGGTAATTTATGGGAATTTATAATGTGATGCATTCATCCTGATGCCGGATTTCTGCATGTGCTATCTAATCCTGCTACATATATGTAATATGCCTCAGGTACTTGAAATACTACACTAAACTGACCTGACAGGAAACCTTCAATTCAGGGTATTACCTTTTCAAACCCCAACTGCGATTTCCGGGCAGAATTTCCGGATGAGATGTGCGCTGTACATCTTGAATGCATGGTTTCATCCGCTGCATTGCATAATGCAGCGATGAGCAATTGTTAATGGTCCCTTTTCGCCTGCTTGGCCTGATGGGGATCATTTGGTCATTCAGGGAAGTGTCAGGTATGCCAGCCTGATGCTTTTAAATTATTGATATCGTGTTTGAACTGAAGAATAACCAATTATAACCACAATTTTTAATGCCAAAACAACACCGTTATGAAAAATCTTAACACATCCCGGCAACCCCGGGCTGAACGCGCTTATGGCTTATCCGGCGCAGCATGGCTTCTGGGGTTAATGTTGCTGTTATTGACAGCAGGGCTGCAAGCCCAGACGTTACGGCAACTCGACAGACAGATTGCAACCATGCTGGCCTCGCCCAATACAGCCATTGTAAATGAAGGGCAGCACCTCCAAAGCCTTGTTGCAGACCTGTATCCAACCCTTTACATCATAAAAGGAGAGCTTTCTTATAATGGAGGAAACTATCCTGTAAGGGTTGAATGCGATGCCGCATCCATCACAAGTCTTTACCAGCCGCTGCCGTCCTATTCGGGCGTTGAAATCATTATCATCAAGATGAACAGCCCTGCGGAACTTGGTGCACGCGTTGATCTCACCCGGCTCACGGCATTTTCGCAGTTGAAGTACATCTATTTCCTGTGCACCTTCGACGTCTGCCCTGAATTCAACCAGAGCCGCACATGCGTCGAAGACCGCCTGAGTCCTATGCTCTCGGTGCCTGGTGATGGGGTGATGATGATGCTTTACAAAGTCTCTGTTCCATCCTGATTCAACAACATAAAAACCAAAAGCCATGAAAAAGAACTTGAATTCTGTATTCACCCGTGTGAATACGATGGTGGGTGTCATCGTGTTGTTGATACTCACAGGACTTATGATTGAGCCCGTATACTCCCAGGTAAGGGTGGGCTTTCAACCCAGAACCTCCGTTTATACGCCGACCAAAACCATCTACAATGTCAGGGGTGACTTTACCATGATCGGGAATACCAATATGACCCTGGTTAATTATGGGGATGACATCCTGAACAGCAATAATGACATGCGGTATGTAGATGTTGATGCAATAACAAATACATTGAATTCATCTTCGGCAACTTTGTCATTGTCCGATGAAAACGGAGCAATACCCGCCTGTTCAAACATTATTTTTGCAGGACTTTACTGGACCGGAAGGGCGCATAATGAAACCAGTCCCAATACATTTTCGGTAACAAAGACTGTTAAAGATTATGCCAATCCGGAGCAAGTCAACAATAATTTTATTGTTTCGCATAACGGGTCTGTTAATTATAGCTCATATACGATGACTGTAAGCAGGGAAGGGGGTTACTTTTCTTATTATGTCAGGTACGCTTTTACACCCTCTGAATCGAATATGCCAGTTGTTTGGTTTGAATTCCAGAACGCGCCCAATGTCAGGTACAGCTTTGATAACGGTACAACATGGACCAATGCCGGTAATCAGAGTTTTACAGATAATGGGAATCTGAGGACTGCAACTTTCAATCCGGTTACCGTTTATTCTGAAACAGGAGGTATTCTTCTTACCGTTTCACAATTGGTAAGAGACTCCAGAACAGGTCAGACTCTTGCATCTTATCAATCAACTGCCACTGCAAGCGGGAATGTGTCGGGTACCTATTATCCTTTAGAAAATGTTACCAAAAGTTTTGATAAGAGTGTAGTTTATCTCAAGCACAGCAGTGAAACGGGCTATTTAACCGTGAATGCTTCAGATCTGAACTTTACTAAGGATATCACTACTGAACGGGGAATAAATTAAAAATTGGGGTTACTCCCCGAAGGTTTGGCCCCATGTTGTAGATTTGTTTTGCGAACAATAAACAACATGGGTAAAAATACAGAAATAAAATTTGTCGGACAGCCGATTTTCAAACAGGTAATAAATTTAATCGAAGGGATTAACATAACCAGTTTAGTCAAAAAGCATAATGCCGACTATTATTATAAAGCCTATAAGGCAAAAACACAGTTAATAACTGTCCTATTCGGCATCTTTAGCCGCTGCGACTCAATGACCGAGATTTGCGAGGGGCTGCGGGCAATGAGTGGGAAGCTGAATCTGTTGGGTCTTGAGAAAGCCCCTGCCAAAAGTACCGCCTGCGATGGAATGCGTAACCGTGACAGTAAGTTCTTTGAAGATGTATATTTTAGATTGGTACGTCATTATCAAAGTTTTTTGTCGGACAGCCGAACTTTCGGGCTAACATTTAAAGAAGTCTTGCTAATAGATTCCACAACCATTCGCCTGTTCAGCGACCTGTTGAAAGGAGTTGGGCGCAATCCGAAAAACGACGGCAAAAAGAAAGGGGGGCTGAAAGTACACATGCTCATTGATGCAGTCCAATCGGTTGGACGGTTTATTAAAATTACGGAAGCAAAAGTGCATGATAAGAACTTTCTGAAAGAGCTTGACTTGATATCTTACAGCATGGTTGTATTCGACAGGGCATATAACTATTACCACCAGTTTGCCCAGTGGACAAGCAAATCGGTCTTTTTTGTCACCCGGATTAAGAAAAATGCTGTTTACACTGTTGTCGAAACCACTAGGGAGCACAAAAAAGAAAAAGGAAAAGCAATGGTGCTGAGGGAAGAAATCATAGAAATCGAATACAGTCCCGAAGATGAAAACGGCAAAAAGCAAAAAAAACAGAAACAAAAACTTCGACTAAAAAAAGTATGCTACCAGGATGAACAGAACCGATATTTTGAGTTTATCACCAACAGCATGGAAAGCACGGCAGAAGAAGTGGCATTTTTGTACAAAAAGCGATGGGGCATCGAACTACTGTTCAAGAAAATGAAGCAGAACTTTCAACTCCATTATTTTTATGGTGAGAACGAAAATGCTATCCGAACACAAGTTTGGTGTACGCTAATTGCCCAACTGCTGATGACAGTCATCCAGAAAATGGCACAAACTAAAAAGGCATTTTCTGTTGTTGCTTCGTTGGTTCGGATGCACTTGATTAGTTTGCTGGATGTATTCGAGCTTTTAAGGAGCACCAAACGTGAATACTTGAAAAAAACAGAGTTTACCGCTTCATCATTGCAAACAAAACTTGCATTTTGAGAGGGGTGACCTTCGAAATAAAAATAATAACAACTGACTAACAGAGCATTAGAAGCCATAATCTTCCAGCTTACAGATTAGTCGGATAATAGTG
>Ga0334884_1003361_pt1 | contig 18241 bp, 13 predicted proteins | sample GraSluR1_MG_7_FD_207215 | JGI IMG/M metagenome (GOLD analysis project Ga0334884, IMG submission 207215) | Sludge microbial communities from methane-producing bioreactor in Wageningen University, Netherlands - Granular Sludge_12_05 R1 | ecosystem: Engineered > Bioreactor > Anaerobic >...
TGCTTCCGCGCTTTGGTGGCTTCTTTTAATTGCCAAAGCCTCCATAATATATCCAGCACATCAAATAAGGATTTGCCCGGGGAAACGGGAGGTGTTGCTTCAAAGGAACATTGGAGCAGGTTCCGCGTGCGCCCGGCTTTTGTAATCCTCCATCCTGATTGTATTGGTGCAGAAATCATGTTCTGCAGCAACAGAATTCGAACTGATTACAATTAAACGCTCACCTCCGAATGAACCGATAAGTCCGCGGAACCACTCAACTGCTTTCTGATCGAGGTTTGATACCGGTTCGTCGAGCAGCAGCGCCGGTGTATCGCTCATGATAGCCAGGGCAAGTTTTACCCGCTGCTTCATTCCCGACGAAAAGTAACGGATGGGCTTGCCTGCGTTTTCTTCCAGTTGCATTATCCTGATCAATTCAGCAGTTGTCATGTTTCGCATCAGGGGTTTAAGCCTGCGGTGGAAACAGATCATTTCGGTAAGGGTAAAATCCTCGATCAGTTCCATATAAGGCGCAGCAATCGACATCAGCCTGAAGGCTTGTTCAGCCCTGATGATGTTGCCATTAAGGGAATAGCTGACTGTGCCACTGCTGGGCATTATTGCTGAGGCAATCATCTGGAGTAAAGTGGATTTTCCGGAACCGTTGGCCCCCAGAATAGCCGTCGGTTGCCCTGAAGCGAGCGTGGCGTTGAGATCTGAAAAGATCCAGGTATGGTTATATTGCTTACCGGCGTTTTCGAGCGTAATGTTCAGCATGGTGCGAAAAGGGCATTCATAGTTATTAAAGGCAAAGAGCCGGAATCAGGAATTTTGCCGGAAGTCGCTTCAGTAAACTTATGCCTGTTTGGCATAACCTTTCATAATTCCCCTGCTTGATCTGGAGATGAAAGAGATGATTTCATCGCGTTCGGAAGTGGCAGGCAGATTTGCTTCAATGTATTCCAAAGCCTGGCTTACATTGTTGCCGCGCAGGTAAATGTAACGGTAGATATCCTGAATCTCATTGATTTTTTCCGCGGAAAACCCCCTGCGACGAAGACCGATTGAATTGATTCCGACATAAGAAAGAGGTTCGCGGGCCGCCTTTGTAAATGGCGGAACATCTTTACGGACAAGCGAGCCACCTGAAATCATCACATGGGCGCCGATATTGACGAACTGATGCACAGCACTCAATCCGCCGATAATGGCATAATCGTCAATGGTGATATGTCCGGCCAGGGTGGCTGCGTTGGCAAGAATTACATTGTTGCCCACAATGCAGTCGTGTGCTACATGCACATAGGCCATCAACAGGCAGTTGTTGCCAACTACAGTTTCCCAATTGGCCTTGGTGCCGCGGTTGATGGTGACAAACTCGCGGATAACGGTATTGTCACCTATCCTGACAATGGTATCTTCCCCGTCGAATTTAAGGTCCTGTGGAATAGCGGAAATAACGGCACCCGGGAATATTTTGCAATTCTTCCCAATGCGTGCACCTTCCATAATAGTGACATTGGATCCAATCCACGTGCCTTCACCTATTTCAACGTTTTTTTCGATATTGACAAAGGGCTCAATTACGGCATTTTTGGCAACTTTAGCCTGGGGGTGGACGTATGCTAAAGGTTGATTCATATCAGGATACGGTTTTTTTAGTGATTTGGGCCATCAGCTCAGCTTCGGCAACAATTTTATTCCCGACATAGGCAACCCCGCGCATGTGGCTGATCCCTCTGCGGAAAGGCGACATCAGTTCGAGGTGGAAGATCAGGGTGTCGCCCGGAACTACTTTCTGCCTGAAACGCACATTGTCTATTTTCATGAAATAGGTAATATAATTCTCCGGATCCGGAACTGAGCTAAGTACAAAAATCCCCCCTGCCTGAGCCATGGCTTCAATGATCAGCACGCCGGGCATAACCGGTTCATCAGGGAAGTGCCCGACGAAGAAGCCTTCATTCATGGTTACATTTTTCAGTCCGGTGACATCATGGTCGCTCATCTCGAGTATTTTATCGACCAGCAAAAACGGAGGCCTGTGGGGCAGCAACCGCTTGATGTCGTTGATGTCGTACAACGGCGGTTTGCCAGGGTCAAACTTTGGCTGCTGCGGTTGCGAGGTTTCGTGCTTGATGTGCTGTTTGATGATGCGGGCAAAGTGCGTATTGGCCAGGTGGCCGGGCCTGCTTGCAATCACATGTCCCTTGATGCGGGTTCCTACCAGGGAAAGGTCACCGACAACGTCCAGCAATTTATGCCTGGCCGGTTCATTGTTGAAATAAAGTTCCAGGTTGTTGAGTATGCCTTCTTTTAAAACCTCTACGCGAGGTTTGTTGAAGAATTTTGCCAGGCGGTCAAGCTCCTCCTGACTGATGAGGCGGTTAACAAACACAATGGCGTTGCTGAGGTCGCCCCCTTTGATCAGGTTGTTCTGGATCAGCAATTCAAGTTCGTGCAGAAAGACAAATGTCCGGCACGGGCTGATTTCTTCGGCGAAATCATTCAGGTGGCTGAGATGGGCGTTTTGTGTGCCAAGTACTTTGGTGTCGTAGTCAATCATTACGGACACCTTATATGTGTCATCGGGAAGGATGAGTAGTTCAGTTTTTTTCTCAGGATCTGAATACCTTAGTACCTCATTGATCCTGAAATACTGCCTTTCTGCGTTCTGCTCAACAACCCCGGCTTTTTTGATGCCCTCAATGTAAAATTTTGAACTCCCGTCCAGGATGGGGGTTTCGGGGCAGTCAAGATCTATCAGGATATTGTCAAGGTCCATACCGGTGAGTGCAGCAAGAGCATGCTCGATCGTGCTGACTCTGACTCCGTTATGCTCAATGGTTGTGCCGCGGGAAGTATCGGTTACCAGGTCGGCATCGGCATCGATCACCGGTTGGCCGGGCAGATCGGTACGGCGAAATTTAAATCCGTGATTTTCCGGGGCTGGTCTGAAGGTCAGGTTGACTTCCCTGCCTGTATGAAGGCCTGCTCCTGAGATGGTCACAGCCTCTTTTAGGGTTTTCTGTTTTTCTGACATAGGGCTGGCAAAGTTACTACATTTTTCATTTGATCAGCGTATATTTAATGCGCTGAAAAACAATATAATAAATCTAAAGCTTAGCTGATAAAGCTATTGTTCCCCCTTAAATTTCTTCTCAAGGACAGAAATACGGTCGGCCAGTTTCGGAAGGCTCCTGAAGTAAACGTAGGCTTTCCGGTAGTTAGAAATTTCGAAAGCCGGACTGCCCATTACTATTGCTCCGTCAGGAACGTTGGTGGAAATTCCGGATTGCGCCGCGATTTTTACATTATTTCCAATCTCCAGGTGGCCGATGATACCGACCTGACCGGCTATCATGCAGTTTCTGCCGATGCGGGTGGAGCCGGCAATCCCGGTTTGTGCAGCAATCACAGTGTTTTCGCCAATTTCCACATTGTGGGCTATCTGAATCAGGTTGTCCAGTTTTACTCCTTTACGGATAATGGTGGAGCCCAGTGTCGCCCTGTCGATGGTGGTATTTGCACCTATTTCCACATTATCCTCAAGGATTACGTTCCCGATCTGTGCCACTTTTGCATAATGATTATCGCTTTGCGGCGCAAAACCAAATCCGTCGGCGCCGATTACGACCCCTGAATGCAGGGTACAGTTATTTCCGATATGACAATCATTGTATATCTTCACCCCGGCATTCAGGATGGTATTGTCGCCGATTACCACATTGTCGCCGATGCTGGTATTGGAATAAATCTTAACGTTGCTTCCGATTTTCACGTGTTCGCCAACGCTCACGAAATCTCCGATAAAGCAGTTGTCCCCCGTCTCAGCGTTCTCTGCAATGGCTGCATATTTTGAGATGCCTGATTTTTCCCGGTTCAGGTTATTGTATGCTTCGAGCATCATGGCAAATGCATTGTAGGCATTTTCGACCCGTATAAGGGAGCAGTTTATTGTTTGTTCAGGCTCAAAATCGTGGTTGACAATAACAGCAGAAGCCCTGGTTTGGTATATGTAATGCGTGTATTTGGGGTTGCCGAGGAAGGAAATTGATCCGGGCTCTCCCTGTTCAATTTTAGAAAGTTTATAGATTTCTGTTTTCGGGTCACCATCAACAGTTCCCTTGATCAGGTCGGCAATTTCTTGGACAGTAAACTTCATTTATCCGGATTTATGCAAGCGTTCAATGGGCACTTGCAATTTGAGTTAAAAAATTGTTTTACAGGCAGATATTCAAAAATGCACCTTTTTTAAAAAGCCACGCAAGTTATTAAAATATCGCGATAAACCGGACAGAATAAACATCAAAATTCAGGGATGGTTTTCGGATAGATAATAAAATGCTTTGACACGGCGCTGGTAAGTACAGAAATGTTTAACTGATCTGAGGCTTCGGCGATATCGCTCACCTTGCCATCGCGGTAAAGCAGGTAGATTTTGTCGTGCTCGGGTATATACGCGTTGTTGGTGATGGTGCCTGTAGTAAGCAGATAAGCTTCAGCTCCTGGACCTGCCTGCGGCCATTTGCGCTGTATGGCGTTTCGTAAAGCTCCGACCCGGACTTCATTCATTGGATGATCGCTGAATTCGGCCCGGAAAAGTTGACGGTTTACCAATGAACGGCTGAGCATGGACAGCAGAAAATCGGAGTGTTCCATCCACACCTTGATGGCTGAAAAGATATCATAATCGTCGAGCAGGGCGAATTTCTCCACCAGGTTTTCATCAACTGCAAAGTCTTCGCGGCTGAACCGGTGTTGCAGGAACAGCTCCAGCGCAGGGGTGGAAAAGATTTTTTCGCCCGATTCGGCAAGAAATTTGGCACGTTTCAGAAGATTTATCAGCATATTCTCGGCCGATACAACAGTTTTATGATAATAGACCTGCCAGTACATCAGCCTGCGGGCAACGATGAACTTTTCGATGGAATAGATGCCTTTGTCCTCTATCATCAGTTCATCGTTGTGCACGGTAAGCATCTTGATGATGCGGTCAGTGTTGATTACCCCTTCCGAAACACCCGTATAAAAACTGTCGCGTTTGAGGTAATCGAGGCGGTCCATGTCGAGTTGACTTGATACCAGCTGGTGCAGGAAGTGTTTGGGGTAATTGTTGGTAAATACCTCAATGGCCATGCCGAGCCGGCCCTGAAACTCCCTGTTAAGCCTGTGCATCAGCAACAGCGACAGTTCTTCATGGCCCATGCCCGACACAATGCTGTGCTCAAGTGCATGTGAATACGGTCCGTGACCGATATCATGAAGCAGTATGGCTGCCAGGGTGGCTTCTGCTTCTTCACGTGTGATTTCAAATCCTTTGAGCCTGAGGGTATCGATGGCTTCCTGCATCAGGTGCATGGCGCCAATGGCATGATGAAAGCGGGTGTGCAGGGCGCCCGGATAAACGTAGGAAGTCATCCCGAGCTGCCTGATCCTTCTTAAGCGCTGAAAAACAGGATGTTCAATCAGATCAAATAACAACTCGGAGCATATTGTTACGAAACCGTGCACCGGATCATTCACGATTTTTCTCTTGTTGCGGGCAGCCTGGTTCACGTTTTGGCCTATCTTTGTAATTGCAAAAATTGTTAATTTGTTGCGCCCCGGATACTAAAAACCGGATTCCGGCATTATTCCTGTATCTGTTCCGGATGATACAAAATTACGGAATTTATTTCCCCTTCAGGCATAAACGAACTCCTTCACTTGATTTAGTATGGAAAATGTAACAATACTCTGGGCCGACGACGAGATCGACCTGCTGAAACCACACATCATGTTCCTCAGGGATAAGGGTTATGAAGTGTTTACCTCAAACAATGGCGTGGAAGCAATTGAAATATTGAAAACCAGGCCTTTCGATATTGTCTTCCTGGATGAGCAGATGCCCGGACTTTCCGGGATTGAGACTCTGATCCGGGTAAAAAACCTGTTTCCCGACCTTCCGGTAGTCATGATCACCAAGAGTGAAGAAGAGACGATCATGGAAGATGCCATAGGCTCCAAAATATCCGATTATCTTATCAAGCCGGTGAATCCCAAGCAGATACTGCTAAGTCTTAAAAAGAACCTTGAAAACAAGAAGCTTATCAGCGAGAAGACTACTTTCAGCTATCAGCAACAGTTCCGGAATATCGGTATGGAGATAAGTAACCGCTTAACCCATAGTGAATGGCCGGAGGTTTACCGCAAACTGGTTTACTGGGAACTTGAGCTGGGGCAGTCGAACGACAGCGGCATAATGGATGTGCTAAAAATGCAGAAGGAAGAGGCCGGTCAGGTATTCAGCCGCTTTGTCGAGAATAACTATACCGATTGGGTGAACGGTAAGAACCCCGACCGCCCTGTGATGTCGCATACACTGATCCGTGACAAACTGATTCCCCTGCTGGATGAAACCTCTTCGCTGTTCTTCATTCTGATCGATAACCTTCGCTATGATCAGTGGAAGATCCTTCAGCCGATCATCAGTGAACTTTACCGGGTTGAGCGCGATGAGATTTATTACAGCATACTTCCCACCACCACGCAATATGCAAGGAATGCCCTGTTTGCCGGGCTTCTCCCCACTGAGATCGAAAAGAAATATCCCCGCTACTGGGTAAACGAAGACGATGAAGGCACCAAGAATCAATTTGAAGGTGAACTGCTGGGCGAGCAACTGAAGCGCTATGGAAAGGATGTCAGGTATTCGTACCACAAGATACTGAACCTCTCCGCCGGGCGTAAACTGGTAGAAACGCTCCCGAACCTTACAGGCAACAAGTTGAATGCAATTGTCTATAATTTTGTGGATATGCTTTCGCACGCCCGCACCGAGATGGAAGTGATCCGAGAACTGGCTGACGATGAGGCCGCATATCGTTCCATTACGGTTTCGTGGTTCGAACACTCCCCGCTTTACGACATCATCCGTTTTCTGGCCGAAAAGAAGATCCCCCTGGTGATTACTACCGATCACGGCTCGGTAAAGGTGGATGCCCCTGTAAAAATTGTGGGCGACAAGGCGACCAATACAAACCTGCGCTACAAAACCGGACGCAGCCTTAGTTATAACCGCAAAGAGGTATTTGAAGTGAAAAATCCTGCGGATATTTACCTTCCGCGGACAAACGTCAGCTCTAATTATGTTTTCTGCAGGAATGCCGATTTCTTTGCCTATCCCAATAACTTCAATTATTATGTAAACTACTACCGGAATACCTTCCAGCATGGCGGGATCTCGATGGAGGAAATGATGATACCCTTTGTGACCCTGAAAGCAAAATAGGGAGGTAAACCGGTGCTTTGATAAAAAAGAGTGTGCTTCCACGGCTTTAATCAGCCCGGCTTGAGGCAGTTCTTCTTATTTTTGCATTTTTATATCCGGGATGCAGATGATTTATTCAGAAAAAACGCCGGCACTTCAGTTGCGTTGCGGCAGTGTGCACGAACTTGATCAAATTGCGGAGCAAATGCTGACCATTTTTCCGGTTGAAAAGGTATTTGCCGTTACAGGTCCCATGGGAGCCGGAAAGACAACCTTTATACAGGCTGTATGCCGGCAATTAGGAGTAATAGACAACGTAAGCAGTCCGACATTCTCAATTGTTAATGAGTATCGTACCGGCAGCGGAAAGCCTGTTTTTCATTTTGACCTTTATCGGTTGCGGAAACCTGAGGAATTACTCGACATTGGATATGAGGATTACTTTTTCAGCGGGGATTACTGCTTTATCGAATGGCCCGAACTCGCGGGGATGCTAATTCCGGCCGGGGCCGTTAAGGTTGAAATTGCTGTGGATGAAGGAAGTGAAGACAGGGCCTTTATTTTTACCAGTTAAATAATAGTGCATCTGCAGCAATCCCTGTGGGTGCTGATGGATTGCGGAGCACATGCATGGGGTTTGTTAAGTTGTTTTTGTTTTTTGTATCTTAGCATGAAATTCAGACGGTGGTAAAAATGGAAGAGCAGCAGCAGGACTTTATTATGTTTCCTTCTCACACTACAGGACTGATGCCACAGGAAGAAAGGCTTGAGGTTCCCAATAAGGCTTGCCGTTTAACCATTGGCATTCCCAAAGAAACCGCCTGGCTTGAGAACCGGATCTCACTGGTGCCCGATGCCGTGAGCCAACTGGTGAAATCGGGTCACCGGGTTCTTGTAGAAAACAATGCCGGCGCAGCTTCGCACTATCCCGACAACGAATACAGCGAAGCCGGAGCGGAGATTGTTTATGAGAGCGCAATGATATTCCAGTGCGATGTGATCATTAAAGTGGCACCGCCGACTACCCAGGAAATTGAAATGCTCAGGGGTAAACAGGTACTGCTGTCATCGCTGAATCTGGCCGGATTAACCGAAGCTCATTTCAGGCAACTGGCAGCCAAAAAAGTTACTGCGCTTGCTTATGAATACATGAAGGACCGTGACGGGAATTTCCCGGTAATCAGGGCCATGTCGGAAATTGCCGGAAATACTTCCATTCTGATTGCTGCCGAATACCTGAGTCATCCCGACTACGGCCGGGGATTGATGTTCGGCGGATTGAGCGGAATTTCACCTACGGAGGTGGTAATTCTGGGCGCTGGTACGGTAGGGGAGTTTGCCGCCCGGGCTGCCATGGGTATGGGGGCGTTGGTAAAAGTATTCGATAGCTCTGTGTACAGGTTGCGCAGGCTTCAGAATAACCTGGGAACGAGGATATATACAAGTGTACTGCAGCCCCGGCCGATAGAAGAAGCGCTGAAGACTGCCGATGTCGCCATTGGCGCCGTGAGGCCGCAGGGAGGGCTATCGCCCGTGTGTGTTACCGAAGAGATGGTGCAACAGATGAAGGCCGGAGCTATTATCATTGATGTCAGCATTGACCAGGGTGGTTGCTTTGAGACTTCGGTGATTACCAACCACAAAAATCCTGTATTCGAAAAATACGGCGTCACTCATTACTGCGTACCCAACATTGCCTCCAGGGTGCCCCGGACCGCATCACGCGCGCTCAGCAACCTGCTGGCGCCCATCATGCTGAAGGTCGGAGACGAAGGCGGTATTAACAATATACTGAGAACCGATACCGGGGTCAGGAACGGGGTTTATCTTTACAACGGCATTTCTACCAATCGTTATATCAGTGAATATTTTCACCTGCCCCACAAGGATATTGAACTGCTGATCGCGGCATTTCACTGAAATCTGATTTTTATTCTGATTTACAATAGAAATTCAATGAAAATATCTCGCATGCTGGATATGGCATTTATCCTGCTATCCTTCGGAATTTATATTTTACTGTTGAATACCGACAAACAATTGGATAATTGCAGTTTTTTTATCCGTCATTTATGGCTGCCGCTGATACTGGCGTATTATGCAGGTAAGTATGTTTCAAAAATCTATGGCAAATCGAATGCGGGGAAGCGTTCTGAAACAAATCTTTAGTACCTGATTAAATACTGTCTTTGGATAATGAAGCCGGCAGTCTGTTATATTTTTACAATTATTCAAGGAAATAGAAGGCGGGACGCTGAATCGTGAATTTGTCAAGGTTCGTTCTGATGTCAATCATAATGTAACGTTGAGTGGAATTCGCGCCTGGGGCCTGCCTGCCCGGGTTAGAGGCCCTAACAGAAACCGGGGTAGCAGGGTATGTATGAAATCGATCATCATGTAAGTTGACAAGTTATAGAAAACTCATTATCTTTATTTCGGATTTCGTAAAACCTTATGAGCCGTTTAAGAATAATCAGCCGGCTTCTGTTTTGTCTGTCCTGGCTTTTTCCCGCTGGTGTACAGTCGCAAGGTGTTGAAATGCCGTATGATACTGCACTGATTTCTTCTGTTCTGGCTAAAGCAGGAGATGCCCGGGATGATGAAGCTATTCAACTCTATAACACAGCCATTCAAGCTGCCGAAAAATGTCTCAGCGGAGGCGGCAGCAAGGCATTGGTAAAGGCGGTAAAACGAAAACTGATCAAAGCCAGGCTTGGGCTGGGTCTTGTACATTACAACCGTCTTGAATATGCTGTTTCCATGGAGCTTTTCAGGTTGGCCTTGCGGGAAGCTGAAGCAAGCGGGGATAAGTTGCTTGTTGCTGAATGCTATTTCTATATTGCAGAGGTTTACCTGGAGCAAAGCCAGTTCGGCAATTCCATGGAGTATTACCGTCTTTCCCTTTCGGGATATGAGAAGTTGAATGATGATTCAGGTCAGTTCTGGTGCCTGGCAGGTATGGGGATTGTTCAGAAGTTGCGCGGGAATTATAAAGATGCTGTTGAGTTATATAATAAAGCGTTGCTGAAAGCACGGAATACGGGAATGACTTACGAAGAAGCCATCTGCCACAACAACCTGGGGAATGTGCACCGCAAAACCGGCGATTTTGCCAAAGCCATGGAATCTTATGAAAAAGCCATTGAGGTTTTTCGTAAAATAAATGATGTAGCAGCGGTTTCTGATTGTTTAAACAATATTGGTAACCTATACAGCGACAACCACAACCCGTTCAGGGCACTGGAATATTACAGCCAATCGCTGAAAATGGCACAAAATCTCAATGATGAGTACCGCTTGATAATCAGGTATAAAAATATGGCAGGGGCCTACACCGAACTTAAGGATTATGAAAACGCCGGTCTTTTTCTCGAGGATGCCCTTAGGCTGGCGGAAAAATCGGGTGATAAATCGTTTTTGGGTTCGTGTAACATGCTTTTTGGCAAATTGCATATAGTAAAGAATGATTTTATAATTGCTTCGGCATTTTTCCGCAAATCAGTGAATCTCTTTGAAGAGATAGGCGCAATGCCCGAACTGGCCGAAGCTCTGACCGAACTGTCCTATACATTGATAAACCTCAATTCTGTTAGGGAAGCAATTGAAATGGCTGACAAAGCAATGAAAATTGCTGCGGCGACCGGTTCGCTCAAAGGAAGACTGGATGCCAGCCTCTGCCTGGCAGCCTGCTATGAAAAAGCCGGTAATTCCGATAAGGCATATACTTGCCTGAAAAGTGCCGCCGCTTTGAAGGACAGCATCTATACGGCAGAAAAATACAGGACTATTGAGGAAATTGAAGCCGGTTTCGCACGGAGCGAACTGAAAAAGGAGAACGAGGCGTTGAGCCAGAACAGCCTCCTTCAAAAACAGGCAATCCGCACGAAAAACATCATTTTGTTACTGCTGGGAATAAGTCTTTTATTGGGTATTGCGCTGATTTGGCTGATCTATAAACGGAAAAATGAAGCAAAACGTGAAACCGGGGTAATCCGACGGCAAAGTGAAGAAAAAATAGGCCGGTTAAGCGAAGATCTTTCTGCCAAAGAGCGTGAACTGACTGCAAAAACTATTTTTATTAATCAAAAAAACCAACTTTTGGAGAAGCTGATCGGAGAACTGGATGAGCTGAAAAAAACGGATGTGTCAGAAGCATCTGTTCAGCATCTTCAGGTTCAATTGAAGCAGGAACTGGCCCCCAATGCATGGAAAGAGTTTGAAGTCCAGTTCAATGAAGTTCATCCGGGTTTTCAGGCCAGGCTGATCAGGAATTACCCTGATCTTACCCCGGCAGAACGTCGCCTTTGCTCTTTTATCCGCCTCGATATGAATACCCGGGAGGTGTCTTCTCTCACCGGCCAGTCCATCAAGAGTATCGAAGTCGCCCGCACCCGTATCCGCAAAAAACTTGGCGTGCCTCATGAACAGAACCTTACCAACTTTATCGCTTTGATCTGATCTTTTACATGAGTTGCTCTCAGGTGTTTCCGGATGGTCTCGGCTCCGCTCGACCACCGGACTCCGCTCGACCACCGGGCTTCGCCTGAACACCGGTTTTATTATTTAGCCGGGATTTTCTGTGGTGGTCGAGGGGTACCGATGGCCATCGGCACGAGACCACCTTTCCATGTTGCGGAGTCAAGGCCATCATGCCATGTTGCGGAGTTGAGACCGCTATGATTCAGAACTGAGAATCGAAAATCCTTGCCTCAAGTTGCTTCTGCCACTTCTACTGTTTTGAGTGTTTTTGTAGGGTGCTCTGAAGGATATTGTAAGGTGCTATTAATGAGTATATTGCAAAACGCGTTGTAAATTTGTAATGACTACGTCCACATCGTAGACTCAATAGCAACGGCCCCCCGGAACAACATTCTCAATTATGAAACTCATGCCATTACCAGCAGTTATTCCTGCTTTGCTTGCCCTCATTGCCTGCAATTCAGGTTTTAACCCGGACAAAAAAGATGGAGGGGAGCTTATAAGCGGTGGAGAAGGTCATCCGGTAATTTTTTATCGCAACAGCGAACCCAACGAAAATGCCTTTACGTTTCTGCTGCCGAAAGATTGGAGTATTACAGGCGGGATAACGCGGGTTGATCCCAATGCCGCGGGCGGCGCCGGCAATGCCATTGAAGCCAAGCTGTATATGAAGCTCTCGTCGCCCGATCAGAAAGCCGGCATGGGGTGGCTGCCCGACACCCGCTTTTTCGATATACACCGCTATCCGGAGAAGAGCCTGGCTGCTCCCATGTTCCCGGATGGCAGCAACTACAACGGGATGATGGTAATGCGTATGATGACACCTGTCGATTTTATCAGGGAAATTGCCATTCCGTTTGCCCATCCTCATGCTCAGAACATTAAGGTTACAGGTGTTCAACAGCTCCCCAATCTGGCTGAAGAGTATGGGAAAATGTCATCGCTTATGCTTGGTGGTTACCGGTTCAATTACCAGGCAGCCATCGCGAATCTTGAGTACTCCGAAAACGGTATTCCATATCTTGAAAAGATGGTATGTGCCATCGAGGACTGGGGTCAGCTGGGCGGTGGTTTGTGGAGCAATAAGGAAACCTGGTATGTAAGGGCCGAAAAACCGCTTTTCGAAGAGCTGGCACCTGTGTTTGCCACCATCGGCCAGTCGGTAAAGCTCAATCCCGAATGGATTACCCGTGAAATCCGCAGCCAGCAGGTGAACAGCAACATCGCCCTGCAAACCCAGCGCGACATTGCCCGCATTGACCGGGAGATCACCGAACACCGTGCCCTGACCAATTCAGAAATCAACAACGACATGTACCTCAACCTTACCGGTCAGGAAGACTACATCAACCCGTTTACCGGAGAAACTGAACGCGGAACCAATGAATGGAATTTCCGCTGGGAGAATGAGCAGGGGGATGTGATTTATACCGACAACAGCAACTATAATCCCAACGAAGATGAAAATGTCGCGGTTAAAGGTTTTAAAAGATCAGAAGTTAAAAAGTAGCCTGGTCAATATGTTTTTATGATGTTTCACAAACAACATAATCCAAATATTAAAGCTATGATAAAACGACTGCTTCACCTCTGGATCATTCTGCTGCTGGGTCTCAGTGCCCTGAGTCAGAACCACAAATGGTATTATAACTTAAACAATGGCCACAGCGAGATCGGTCAGGACATCGCCTACGGCGCTGATGGGTACATTTATGTAGCTGGTACGGAAGATGATGATATCGACTATGATATCATCGTCATCAAGATCAACAAAGCCGGTGGCCAGGAGTGGGTCTATACATACGAAGGCCAACCGGATAAAACCATGGCCGTTGTAGAGATACAGGTGGGCAGCGACGGGAACATCTATGTATGCGGCATCTCCAACAATGCGGATGACAACAAAAAATTCCTGGTGATCAGCGTATCGCCGGAGGGAGGCCTGCGATGGGAATATATATATGATGTTGATGGAGATTATCCCAGCGAAGCGTTTTCTGTTGTATATGGAGGCAATGGGATGGTTTACGCTGCCGGAGTGGCCAATTATGATTTCATCGTGACAGGGATCAATGCCGGCACCGGGGCCCAGGAGTGGATCTACTGGTTTGATGGCGGGTGCCCATATTCCCTGTGCGACGACCAGGCCAATGCCATCACCGTTGGGGAAGACGGGAACATTTATGCTGCAGGCTACTCCAATGAGGCCGCCGAGCCGCAGCTCACCATCCTCAGCCTCACCCCGGAAGGCAACAAGAAGTGGAAATACCTGTTCCCGTCAACGGAAGGGAGGAGCTGGGCCACCGACATTGTATATGGCCATGACGGCCGGATCTATGCCTCCGGGTTGATCCATTCGAACATCGCGGTAGTGTGTGTGGATGCATCGGGCAATTATCAGTGGAACTGCAATGTCGACGGGCCCGGTCCCGAGCCTTACTGGGGAGAGACCTGCTACGAACTGCTCTATGGAATTGACGACTATGTTTATGTAACCGGCCGGGCAGGAGGCCGCGACAGTCAGGTGGATACCGATATGGATGCGGCCGTCATGAAGGTGGACCTCCAGGGCAACCCGGTTTGGTTCTACCGCTATGAGGGATTGTACGGCGATCATGACATGGCCTTCTCCATCACGCAGACACCCGACACCAACGTGCATGTCGCCGGCTATTTCTGCGGCTTGCTGGCTGAAGCAGGTACCATCAGCATCGACCATCGCACAGGGCGCGACCTTTGGGTGATGCGCTATGTAGGCCCGGCCATCGATATGGATGTCGCCTATGCCATCACCTCCGACGAGGACGGATATCTCTATGTTACCGGATACGATTACAAATCAAACAGGCTCCATGATGCCTATGTCTGGAAGTTGCAACCTCCCAAAAATACCGACGGATATTATAACCTCGAAGGTTACGCCACCTGGGGCGAAGGACATGCCGTGCTGGAAACATCCGACAAAGGTTTTATCATCGCAGGATACCAGGGTTCATCCCTTACTTCTTCCACTTACAACATGCGGCTCATCAAGACCGATGTCAACGGCGATACCCTCTGGGCCCGCAATTATGGCGGCAATAACGAAGAAAGGGCGTTCGATGTGGCCATCTGCCCCGACAAGGGATACATCCTCACCGGCTTTACCAAATCTTACGGTGCCGGTGGAAAAGACCTTTACATTGTCAAAACCGATGAGAACGGCAATATGCAATGGGAAAAGACCTACGGCGTCGAAACCGACGAGGAGGGATTTTCCATTGTCACCGCCGCCGACGGCGGCTATTTCATTGCCGGCAAGACCTACCAGTACGACGGAGCGGGCGACCTGTGGTTCATGAAGGTCAATACTCAGGGCGACAGCCTGTGGACGAAGAGATACGGCGGCGATAGACGCGATGAAGTAGGCGAGGTGCACCGGACTGCCGATGGAGGCTACATTTTTGCCGGAACACGTGGTCATGCCCTTACCCTGGGTTACATCACCAACATCTATGTTATCCGCTTCGATGCAGCCGGGGATACACTCTGGACCCGAGAGATAGGATCCGAGGATTACTGGGATGCAGGAGGGGATATCCTGGAGCAGAACGACGGGACCTTCCTCCTGGTAGGCTATTATCACAATAAAGAGTATATCGCCAAACTTGACGCCGAAGGAAAAACCCTCTGGGAAAAAACTTCCGGCTCAGAACAGCACGGCGGATTTAATACCATTGCCAGAAAACCGGATGGAAATATTTTGCTTAGCAGGAACGGATTTGGCTCACAATACATGATGAACGTCAGAACCTATGATACCGAAGGGAATTTTATTTCCTCTGATACCATGGGCTGTTCACCAGGATATGTAATGTATCCTACCACAGCAGTGGCCAATGATGCCCAGCCCACTTCCGGCGGCGGTTACGTGGCAGCAGGCAAGGGTTGTATTGCCGGTAACGCCAATAACTGGAATATCGTGCTGTATCGTAAAGGTGGTACCCTCACCATGCTGCCAATGCCTCCCCTCGGTATCCCTGAATTTCCATTTCTGTCGCGGAATGCCGGGCTCAAAACGGTCACCGTGTCTCCAAACCCTGTAGCTGACCATGCTGTCATTGAATTTGAGTTGGCGGGGCCTGGAGATGTTGTAATGAAGATCCTTGATATAGGTGGCCGCGTCGTCTATGAATCCGCTCCGAAACGTCTTCAGGAAGGTAAACAGCAGATCGGATGGGACACAGGTTATCTGAGTAATGGTATATACGCATGCCTGATTACCGCCGGACAGGAGGCCTTCTCCGGAAGGATCATTATCTTAAAGCACAAATGACCATGAAAAAGCCAACCATTTTCCCCTTTCTGTTTTTTTTATTCCTGCTTCCGGAAGTGCAGGGTCAATCGGCGGGCCGTGAAACCCCGGCAGCATCCTGTCCCGATTCAGTCATCACATTCAAGTTCGATGCCCAGGGCGATTCGGCATTGAACGCAAAGATGGCTTACCGTTATGACAATCATTTACATACCATCGAATTGGAAAAGTTTGTCCGGGAGCAGTCCCTGAATCTCTGGATCCCCAACCGGAGAGATGTCTGGGAATATGATAACCATGACCGGCGCACCCTGTGGGCGATTTATGAATGGGATAACAATACCATGGCTTACAAGGGATGGGTCAAAGAAACGACCCAATTCGACAACCACGGGAACCAGGCCGAATATCATTATTACACCTGGGACTATACATCCTATGACTGGGGAAACCGTTTCTGGGATCTGTTCGATTATGATGATGAAAACAAACTGACGCGCAGGGATCATCTGGAGTGGAATTTTGATTCCGGGCAATGGGATACTGCAGCTTACGACATTTATGAATACGGAGATGATGGATTGCTGGAGCACCTGACCATCTGGGAGCCCTGTGAGGATTTTGGAGGGAAAATTTATCCCGTTGAACGAAGGGATTACCAGCATGATTCCCTGGGGAAGGAAACCGATTGGATTGGTCAGATTTATAATCCCCACACTGAATTCTGGTACTACACGGAGAAACATCATTATGAGTATGATGACCGCAACAGGAAAACAGCCTGGGTCTATGCTGAATATCAGGAATTTGAAGAATACTGGTTTGAGAAGCAAAAAGAAGACTGGGGCTGGAATGATTCGGACAGTCTGACTCTTTATGCTTATTACAGAATCGGGGAAGATATGGTCACCTGGTACCCTCAGATAAAATCTGAAATGATCTATAACAGCCATGGCAAACTAGTTCAATACAGGGGATATAGCGGGAATGACCAGGCAGAGTGGGTGCCTACCTACGAGCGGCGTTATCCCTATCAGAACGACACTTTGCTGTTGGCGGATTCACTGTTTCAATGGATGGAGGATGAGCAGGTATGGAAGTTAGTAGACTGTAATAACTATCAATATGATTCCCTGTTCAGGATGCACACTGACTCGTATTACAAACTGGTGGTGCACACCGGGGAGTATTTGCTGAGCTTCAGGGACTACTACTTCTATTCAGCCACAGCTGGAGTTGAAGAGCAGGGAGAAGGGCAGGAGGAGAAGAGGGGATGCGTGGAGGTATTTCCCAACCCAACCCGGGGGAAATTCCAAATCACAAATTCCAAGCACCAAACAAATTCAAAAACACAAATTCAAAACATTGAGATTGTTGATTTATACGGAGAGATACTTGAAGCCCGGAACCCGGAATCTGGAACCCGGAACCCGGAACTCAACATCAGCCCTCTCCCGCCAGGCATCTACTTCGTCCGGATATATCTTGAAAATCAAACGATAGTGAAAAAGATTATTAAATTATGATTATTAACCATATAGGCACAGTAGGACACATAGAAATCACATAGAATCCTATGTGAAACCTATTGTGGTCTATGTGCCTATTGTGGTGAAAAAAATCGAAAAATGAAAACATCCCGCATCCTCCTTCTGCTCTTCGCCCTATGCCCTACGCTCTTCGCCCTAGGCCAGCAGGTAATCTACGTCGATGTCTCCAACAACACCGGCATCGAGGACGGGACGATGGCGCACCCGTTCAACACCATCCTGGAAGGCTTGCAACTGTCACAAAATGGCGATTCAATTTCACTCTTTCCGGGCTCCTATTCCGAAGATTCCATTCTCATTGAAAAATGCGTTTCCATTGCAGGGGAAAACCCATCATCTACCGTCGTGCAGGGAACATTCATTCTCTCCTCAAAACTCGACATCTTGCCCGTGCTGATCAGGAACCTCTGGTGCCGGAACGTTATGCACAGCGACAGTGGCTATTCACTGACCCCTTTGATTATTGAAGACTGCGGGTTGCAAGTCCTGAATGACCATACCGCTGCGGTGGGTGAAACCGGGCGAATTCGGGTAAAAAACTGCATAGCAACGGATAGTATTCATATCGCAAGCGCATCATGTGGCGCAAAGAGAGAAGTTATTAATTGTGAAACTAATGGCGGCCTATGGGTCAGCAGCACTGCTTCCCATGGTTTAATAAGGCTTGAAGGGAACCAGGTGGCC
>Ga0334884_1003363_pt1 | contig 18231 bp, 12 predicted proteins | sample GraSluR1_MG_7_FD_207215 | JGI IMG/M metagenome (GOLD analysis project Ga0334884, IMG submission 207215) | Sludge microbial communities from methane-producing bioreactor in Wageningen University, Netherlands - Granular Sludge_12_05 R1 | ecosystem: Engineered > Bioreactor > Anaerobic >...
CCTCCAAGCGCTGATCGATGCGAGCATAGAGCTCACTCCGCGGGCGCCAACACCCCAGCACCACCCGCCTATAGCGGGTCTCACCAAAGCCATGCGCATCCTGACCCTCAGAGAGACACGCCCCCGTCAAGGCGTGCACCTCCAGGGCCCGCTCGATGCGCACCCAGTCCGTCGGCGCGATCCGGGCCGCAGCCACCGGGTCCTTGCCGGCCAGCTCGGCATAGAGCACCGCCTGCCCCTCGGCCGCGCGCCGCGCCCGCAACTGCGCCCGCAGCGCGTCATCCCGGCTCGGCGCCGCCAGCAACCCGTGCACCAGCGCCCGGTGGTAGAGCCCCGTCCCGCCCGCCGCCACCACGGGCCGCCCGCGCCCCTGCACCTCGGCGATCCAGCCCTGCGCCAGCTCGGCAAAACGCGCCGCGTCCAGCGGCGGCCCCAGGGGGATCAAATCGATGCCGTGAAAAGGCACGCGTTGCTGCTCAGCCGCACTCGGCTTGTCCGTCCCCACGGCGAGGTCGCGATAGACCTGCATGGAGTCGACATTGATCACTTCTGCACCGAGCTGCTCGGCCAGCGCCACGGCAAAGGCCGTCTTACCCGAGGCCGTTGGACCTATCACCTGCACCAACGGCGGGCGCGCGTCTGTCGTCATCTCCTCCTCCCAAGGCGCCCTGTTGAACCAACGGGCTCACCGCCGGCCAAAGCGCCGCTCGATCTCTTCCAGGCTCAGGCGAAAATACACGGGACGCCCATGCGGGCAGTGGCCGCGAAAATCCACCGCGTCCATGTCGCGCAACAGGGCCTGCACCTCTTCCAGCGCCAGATGCTGGCCTGCCCGCACCGATCCGTGGCAAGCCATCCGGCTGAACAGGGCGTGCTTGGCATCGGCCACGCCCCCACTCCAGCCATGGCTCGACAGCTCATCGAGCACGCTGCGCAGCATGCCCTCGTAGTCGCCACCCACCAAAATGGCCGGGACGGCTTGAATCACCCAGGTGTTGCCACCAAAGGCCGATAACTCGAAACCCATCTCCCCCAAGACGCCCTGATGCTCCTCCAGGGTCGCCGCCCGCAGCCCGTCCAGCTCGACCATCACCGGAAAGAGCAAGCGCTGAATCTCCAAGGCCCTCGCCGCATCGGCCGCCACCAAACGCTCGTAAGTCATCCGCTCGTGGGCCGCGTGCTGATCGATGATCACCAGGCCCTGCCCATCTTCGGTCAGCAAATAAGTCTGGGCGATCTGTCCCACGTAGCGCAGGCTGCCAAAGAACGCACCTTCACCACCGCGCTCTGACGGCGGGACGGCCTCCGCCGCGCTCGGCCCGGCGCGCCACGCACCGTCCTCACCCACATCGCTCCCGCCGCGCACGCCCTCGGCCCGTGGCCACAAAGGCAGAGCCTGCGGCACCACGGCTTTACCCTGCCATGGCGTCGCATCCCACAGCCCCGGCCGCATCGGGGCCCTGGGCAGCTCCACCCTGGACCCGTTAGCTTCTGCGATGGCTGAGGTCGGCGCCACCAGCGGCGTCGGCGTCACCCAAGGGGTCTGGGCCAGGCCCTCGCGCAGCGCCCGGTACACCGTGCGGAAGACCGCGTCGGTGTTGGCGAAACGCACCTCGATTTTGGTCGGGTGGACGTTCACGTCGACTTTGTGCGCCTCCACCTCCAGCATCAGCAGCACCGCCGGGCTGCGGCCACGGCTCAAGTCGCGGTAGGCCGCCTGCACCGCCGCCCCCACCGTCCGATCCTGCACGGGCCGGCCGTTGACGAAGAGGTGCAAGCCCGCGCCGCCTTTGACCTCGAAGGAGGGCTCGCCGAAGTAGCCGCGCACCGCCACCCCGTCGAGGGGCGGCAGCTCGGGCAGCGGGTAGAGCGCGTCGTGGAGGGGGCGCCCCAGCAGCCCCAGGACCCGCTCCATTTGGTTCTGGTGGGCCACCACTTCGAAGCGCAGCCGCCCCTGGCTCACGAAGCGAAAGTGGACGTCGTACCAGGCTAGGGCGATCTTCTCCAAGATAGCGTAAATGCGTCGCATTTCCGCCGCGTCGCCCTTCAGGAACTTCAACCGCGCCGGCGTATTGAAGAAGAGATCCCGCACCTCGATCACCGTCCCCGGCGCCGCAGCGACTTCGCGGACCTCGGTGATCTTCCCCCCCTCGACCTCCAGGCGCGTCCCGGCGGCCCCATCCCGCGGCTGGGTGTGCACACTCACCCGCGCCACCGAAGCGATGGACGCCAGCGCCTCGCCCCGGAAGCCCATGGTCGCAATGCGACTCAGGTCGGCCACCGTCTCGATCTTGCTCGTCGCGTGGCGCAGCAGGGCGTTCTCTGCGTCCTGGCGCTGCATGCCCCAGCCGTCGTCGCTGACCCGAATCAGCGACTTGCCACCGTCGAGTACCTCGACCTCGATGCGACGCGCGTCGGCATCGAGGGCGTTCTCTACCAGCTCTTTGACGGCGCTGGCCGGGCGCTCCAGAACCTCACCGGCAGCGATCTGATTGCAGAGCTCCGGCGGCAGCAGCGCCACCGGTCTATAGCTGCGCGGCGCCCGCCATTTCACCCCGTCCCCCCACCAGCTCAGCGGCGCTGCATCGCGCCAGCACGCAAGAAGTCCTTGTTGATCTTGAACTTGCCGCTCTGCTCAGCTTGCTCGTAGAGCGCCTGGAGCCAAGGCCCAAAGGCCTGCTCCCGCGGATCGGGGTGCTGGAGGTTCAGCACGGCACGCCAATTGCCAAGCAGCATCAGCGATTTCATCATCTGCAGGCCCAGCACCAAGTCGTTGCGCTGCTCGGCGAACTCCTCGTCCGTGCCTTGAACCCGCTCTTTGAGCTGTACGATGACCCGCGCGTCGTCCACCACGTGCACCTCATCCGTAAGCTGTCCTGCGTTCTCCAAGGTCAACGCGGCGCGCGCCACCGAGGGCGCGTTACCCAAGCGCGGCACAAAGGCCCATGAACCAGAGAAGGCGTTTCTGGCACTGAAAGGACCGCTCTCCTCGACCTGGAGGCGCGCCTCCAAGGGGATCACCGGCTGGGTCGGCACCACCACCGGCACCACCACATCGCCCTCGCCCTCGCCCTCGCCCTCGCCCTCATCCACCGTGGGCACCGCAGCAGCGGGTGCTTCGGCCAGGACATTGGCATAGAGCACTTCCTGGATGGCCTGCTCCAGCGTCAGCCCACCTTTGGTCTTGTCGTAAATGGCCTTGGCAGCCTGATCCATGGCGTCGTTGACCCGCGACGCTTTGAGCAGCGTCTCGGCGATGCCCAACTGCGCCTGATCGAGAGAAGTCTCCGAGCCCGCCATCTCCTCCACCAAGCGCACCACGTTGTAGGTCAGCTCCGTCTCGAAGGCGACCACGTCGCCCGCGACCTTGCCGGCCAACGCGTCGCGATGGGCCTTCGACAGATTATCCAGGTCGGCCCAGCCGCGATCACCGCCGTTCTCCCGGTGCACCAGAGCTTCATTGTAGAGCCCAGCGGCCTCGGCGAAATCCAGGCCTTCGTCGATCACCCGGCGCTGGACCAGGGCGAAGCGATCCGCCGCTGCCATCTCGCGGTCCGTCGCCGAGCCCACCTCGCGCAGCATGTCGTCGCGCTTCTGCACGATGATCTCCTGCAGGTGCACCCGCGTCGGCACTTTGAACTCCCGGCTGTTCGCCTCGTAGTAGTCACGCACGGCGCTCATCTCGTTCGCCAAAAAGGCCGTCACTTCGGCGGGCGTCGGCGCGGCGATGAGGTGACTCACGTGTCCCGGTGCCAGACGAACCAAGTTGAGGTTCACCTGCTCGGCCCGGCTGCTGTAGGCGTCACGCAGCTCGGACTCGCTGACCACCAAGGTGTACTCGAGCATGCTCAAGTAGTTGCGCGCCAGCAATTCATGCCGCTTGTAGCGCTCATAGAGCTCGGGCGTGAGCCCGTAGTAATCCAAGAAGGTCTTATAGCTCTTGCGGTCGAAGACCCCTTCATTGGTGTAACGCATGGTGTCGGGATTGCCGCGATCGACATCCATGATGTACTGGCGCAGCTCATCGTCAGAGACCCGCATCCCCGCCTCATGCGCCTTCTCGGCCACCAACAGCACCGCCAAGAGGTTGGCCAAGACGCGCTGCTGCGTCGCAAAGAACTTCTCGTCACCTCCCCGGAAGGTGTCGCCAAAAGCTCTCAACGTCGATGATCGCAAAAAGTCGGAGTCGATCTCGAAGCCACCCGCCGAGGCCACCACCATGCGGGTCTGCGGGTTACACGAGTCCGTGCTCGGGAGGCCGAACATGAACACGAAGACGATGATCAGAATCCCGAACAACAAATAAATCACAAAAGATTGTGAGTGCCGGCGCATGCTCCGAAGCATCGTCCGCGCCTCCCCTTTCACGTGTGGTTGTGGGCCCTAAAGCCAATCGCCTAAACCCTCTGCCCCTGCACGCGTCCGCAGGCGGCGTCAGGCGCGACAGAATAGGGATCTCCCCTTCACTTTTCAAGCTTCTTGCACCAGATGGTTATCGACGACAAAATCGACGACCACCTGCCGGCGTCTCCCACGCCCGCTCCACCACGGCGCCACCCCACCCCATCGCCTTTACGCCGCACCTCCCTTTCCCTTAGCGTGCCCCCAGCACGGACCTCGCGACGACCGCCGTCGCATCTGCTTCGCCCACCCGGTACGCCGGCCCTTTCTTTTGGAGCGCCTCCCATGAACGCTTTCGCCCGCACCTTGGGCCTCACTTGCCTGCTCTGCGCTTGCAGCGGCACCTCGGTCACCCCCGATGCCCCCACGACCCCAGCCCTGCGCCCTCAGGAAGCCGTCCAGGCTTTCCTCGCCGAGTACGACCGCCAACTCGCCGAGTACGGCACAGCGGCCTCCCTCGCCGCCTGGGATGCCTACACCTCGGGCGATCCTGCCCACTTCGCCACCTACGCCGCGCACACCGAGCGCCTCATGCACTTCCACAGCGACGCCGCCCGCCTCGCCCAGATCGACGCCTTCCTCGACCACAGTGAGGCCCTCGATCCCCTCCAGGTGCGCGCCCTCCACGTCGCCCGCCTCGCCCACCTCGAACACCAACTCCCCGCCCAGACCCTCGCCGAGCTCGTCGCCGCCTCCACCGCCATCGAGCAGGTCTTCAACACCTTCCGCGGCACCTATCAAGGCCAACCTCAACCCAACAACACCCTGCTGGGCATCCTGGCCAACGCCACGGACGAAGAAGAACGCCACCAAGCCTGGTTGGCCCTCAAAGAGGTCGGCCACGCCGTCGCGCCCCAGCTCATCGCCCTCGCCAAGCTGCGCAATGCCGGCGCCACCCAGCTCGGCTTCGCCAACTACTGGGACATGCAGCTCCGCATGCAGGACTTCGACCCGGCAGAACTCGTCGCGCTCTTCGAGGAAATCGATCGCGTCACCCGCGAACCTTTCGCCCGCGTCAAGGCCGAAATCGACGCTGAGGTCGCCCAGCGACTCGGCCTCACCCCTCGAGAACTCATGCCCTGGCACTATGACAACCCCTTCTTCCAATCACCACCACCGGCGGCCGCCCTCAACCTCGACACCTTCTTCGAGCACCGCCCCAAAGAAGAGATCGTCGAGATCGCCCGCGCCTTCTTCGCCCACATCGGCACCCCCATCGACGCCGTCATCGCCAACAGCGACCTCTGGGAGCGCGAGGGCAAAGACCAGCACGCCTACGCCTTCAGCATCGACCGCGCCGACGACGTCCGCACCCTCCTCAACATCCGCCCCACCGCCGACTGGATGGACACCATGCTCCACGAACAAGGGCATGCCATCTACGACCTCGGCGTCGACCGCAGCCTCCCCTACCTGCTCCGTGCCCCAGCCCACGCCTTCACCACCGAGGGCATCGCCATGGCCTTCGGCGCCTTGGCCCGCGACCCTGCCTGGCTGGCCACCTTCGCCAAGGTCCCCATCGACGCCATCGAAGCCGTGGCCCCTGCCATCTTCGAACAACAGCGCCGCGAGCAGCTCCTCTTTGCCCGCTGGACCCTGGTGATGTTCAACTTCGAGCGCGCCCTCTACGAGGATCCCGACCAAGATCTCAACCGCCTGTGGTGGGACATGGTCGAGCGCTTCCAAGGCCTGCGCCGCCCACTCGACCGCGACGCCGCCGACTGGGCCTCCAAACCGCACTTCACCATCGCCCCCGTCTACTACCACAATTATATGTTGGGCGAAGTCTTCGCCGCCCAGCTCCGGGCCACCCTCGGTGACCCCAGCGACGCCGCCCTCCCCTGGTTTGAAAGACCCAACCTCGCCCGCCACCTCGCTGAGCGCGTCTTCGCCCCCGGGATGCGTCTGCCCTGGTCCGACTTCGTCACCGCCGCCACGGGGCAACCCTTGAGCCCCGTCTTCTTCGTCGCCGAGCTCACGCCACCCGCCGCCCAGTGAGCCCCCTGCGGCCTTCATGGCAAGGCCATTCGCTTCGCACTCCCAGGCTGTGCTAATGTGTCACACTGCTGCACGGCGCAGCCCACTGGGAGCCGCAACGCTATGATCGATTGGCACGAAATCGCGCGCCACGAACCCATCCGCCGCCTCGGCGAGGTCCTGCGCCGCCAACTCAATGTCTGGGTGGGATTTCTGGGGCCCATGGGCCTCCTCGCCCGCATCGGCGACCAGCAAGCCGTCGACAAACCGCTCTGCGATGCCTTCATGAGTCGGCGCGATCACCACTCCTGCCAACAGAGCGTGCGCCACTGGTTCGAGGAAATCAGCGCCAGCGCCCCTGAAGCCACGGTCCTCCTCGACTGCCACGCCTCCCTCAAGGCCCTGGTCACCCCCATCACGGTCAAGCGAAAAATCGTCGCCGCCTGCTTCGTCTCGGGCTTCATCCTGGCCAAAGACGATCAAGAAAGCGAACAGGCCATCTTCAAGCGCGGCAAAGAGCTCAACCTCAACCGCGCCGCCATCAGCCATGGCAGCCGCGAGCTGGTCCGCCTCAGCTCCCGCGAAGTCCGCTTCGTCTCCGATCTCCTCCAGGCCATCGCCGACAGCGCCACCGCCCTCCTCGGCCAACACCAAAGCCAGCCCGACAACCCCAACAAACGCGAACACGACTACAGCCAAATCGTCGGCGCCAGCCCACCCATCATCGATCTCTTCCGCCTCCTCGACAAAGTCGTCGAGAGCGACTCCACCGTCCTCATCCAGGGCGACGCCGGGGTCGGCAAAGAGCTCGTCGCCCGCGCCATCCACTTCAACAGCCATCGCGCCGACGGCCCCTTCGTCGTCCAAAACTGCTCCGCCCTCAACGACAGCCTCCTCGACAGCGAGCTCTTCGGCCACAAAAAAGGCTCCTTCACCGGCGCCATCTGCGACAAACAAGGCCTCTTCGAAATCGCCGACCACGGCACCTTCTTCCTCGACGAAATCGGCGACATGAGCCCCATGCTCCAGGTCAAGCTCCTCAGGGTCATCCAAGAGGGCACCTTCCTCCCCGTCGGCGACACGGTCATGCGCAAGGTCGACGTCCGCATCATCGCCGCCACCAACCGCGATCTCCGCCAACTCGTCCAGGACAACCAATTCCGCAACGACCTCTACTACCGCATCAACGTCATCAACATCCACGTCCCCGCCCTGCGGGAGCGCAAAGAAGATCTCCCGCTCCTCATCAACCGCTTCCTCGACATCAAATGCGCTGAGAACAATCACCCGCGCAAGCACCTCTCCAAGGACTGCCTCCAGGGCCTCATCAACTACGACTGGCCCGGCAACGTCCGCGAATTGGAAAACGAAATCGAACGCCTCGTGGTCCTCTCCGAACGCAGCGGCCAGATCCCCCACACCCTGCTCTCCCCGCGCATCCGCGGCACCCAACGCGCCTCCCTGCCCACCAGCCACGGCAGCCGCGCCCTCCCACCCCCAACCACCCTCGATGACGCCAACCTCCCCGACGCCCTCGAACAGCTCGAACGAGAGATGATCCTCGACTGCCTCCGCCGCACGAGCTGGAACAAAACCAAAACCGCCAAAGAGCTCGGCATCAGCCGCCGCAACCTCATCCGCAAGGTCGACCGCTACCAACTCGACGCGCTCCGCAACCGCCCTGAGTGATGCCCGCGCGCGCGCTTTTGGATCCACTTCCCAAGCCTACACCCATGCCTCTGCCCGGCCCCTCCCAACGCATCCCCCCACCCTGTGACTTGACTGACAACGATCTGGTTCGCGCCTGGCAAAGGTCCCTCATCCAGCCTGAACAGCGGCGCGACCTGACCTGCGCCAACCCCACCGCCCTCGGCCTCCTCCCGCCTGAGCTGCCCCGATTCCCAGCACCCACGGCCTACCAACCCGACCCTCAGGGCACCCTCAGCGCTCGCCAGGCCATCGCCGACACATACCGCCGCCACCACGGCCTCAGCATCGACCCCGAGCAGCTCCTCCTCTGCGCCTCCACCAGCGAGGCCTACAGCCTGCTCTTCAAGACCTTCTGCGATCCCGGCGACAATATCCTCGTCCCCTGCCCCTCCTACCCGCTGCTCCCCAGCCTCACCCGCCTCGACGGGCTCCAAGTGCGCGAATACCCCCTCCACTTCGACGGTGAATGGTCCATCGACCTCCACGCCCTGGAAGCGTGCTGCGACGCCCGCACCCGGGCGATCCTCGTCATCAGCCCCAATAACCCCACGGCCCACCTCCTGCGCCGAGACGAAGCCCAGGCCCTGGCGCGCATCTGCGCCTCCCGCGGCGTCATCCTCATCTCCGATGAGGTCTTCTCCGACTTCGTCCTCCGCCCCAGCCCCGACGACGCGCCTCTCCCCCTGGCCCACCACTACCCGGACATCGTCGCCTTCTCCCTCAACGGCCTCTCCAAGTCCTGCGGCCTCCCCCAACACAAGCTGGCTTGGATCCTGAGCAGCCCCGCAGCCCGCGCCGATCCGGCCATTCACGGCGCCCTGACCTACGTCGCCGACGCCTACCTCTCGGTCTCCGCCTGGGTCCAAGCCGCCCTGCCCCACATCTTTGCCGGCGCGCCCTCCTTCCAACACCAAGTCCGCCAACGCCTCCACGACAACCTCAACCTCGTCGAGACCCACTGCAGCGACCGCCCCTACCATCCCCTGCCCTATCAAGGTGGCTGGTCGCTGGTCCTGCGCCTCCCGCATTTTGCGGACGACGAGCGCATCGCCGTCGCCCTGGCCGCCGAGGGCCTGCTGACCCACCCCGGCGCCTTCTTCTCCTTCGCCGGCAGCGCTGCCTTCCTGGTCATCTCCCTCCTGACCCCGACGCCATGGCTCCGCCAGGCCTGTGAGCACCTGGATCGCTTCATCCATCACCACCTCCGTCATCCGGGATCGCTATGAGACGCACCGCGCCACACCTCTCGGTCCCAAGGCTCGCCTTGCCCTGCTGCTTGCTCCTCGGCGTGCTGCTCGGCGCCTGTGGTGCCCATCACCCGGGGCCACCGCCTATCCTCAGCCCCGCCGACCAAGAGCGCCTCACCGAGGTCCGCGACTCCCTCTTGACCATGCTCCTCATCGAGATGATGCGCCCTGCCGAGGCGCTGCGCGAGAGAGAGGACTTTCTCAACGCGACCCACTCCCTGCGTATCGCGCTGCGCGCGACGCGCGACCTCGCCGACCCCCTGCATCACTTTGACGGAGCGCGCAATCTCGGGCTGATTTACACCGGGGGCACGGCCCTGGGTTGGCCCGGCGCCGGCCAGACGGCCCACTACTTCCTCCAGCGCGCCCAAGCGCTCAACCCCAACGCACCCGACATTCCCTTGGGCCTCGGTATCCTCCACCTCCTCCACGGCGACGCCACCGGCGCCATGGACTACCTGGGCCAAGTCCACGCCCTCGGCGGCTCGGAACTCTTCCCGGCCCTACCCGTGCTCATGGCCCAAGCCCTCCTCATGGCCGGCCGACGCGTCGAAGCCCGCGCAGCGCTCCACCAGATCCCCCCCGAAACCGAAGACCCCATGCTCCTGGCGCTGCAAGAACTCATGCACCTCGCCATCGCCCAAGAAACCTGGATCTTCCACTTCCCCGCCACCTTCACCCGCGAACCGCACCGCCCACCAGCAACCCGGACCGCCCTGCGCTTCCCGCACATCCTCTACCGCAATGACAGCCACGGCTTCATCGCCACCTACCCCTACGACTGGACCCTCTTCGACGAGCGCACCGATCTCAGCCTCGCCCCGTGCATCTACATGGCCGAACTCACCCTCGACCTCCCCATACCCCAAGGCGAAAACCCTGCGCTCAGCCCCAGCCGCATCCGCCTCTTCGCCCTCCCCATCCGCGCTCAGCTCGCGCTCCCCGACTTTGAGGCCTTTCGCCTCCCAGACTATCCCTACCCACAAGAAGTGCTGCCCATGATCTCCCCCCTCCCGGAAGCCCATCACTACCGCTTCCACGAAGCCGCCACGAAGCCCAACAAACCAGACCTCAGCGGCGAGCTGGTCTTCCATATCGTCGGCCAAATGGGCTACTTCTTCCATTTCGTCAGCGCCACGAGCAACTATCCCGTCGATCAAGCCGCTTTCCACGCCTTCCTGGAGGCCTTCTCCTTCCATCCGCCAGCGCCACGCCTCCCACCGGGCTGCCAACGCCCCCAAGCCATCTGATAGACAGCCGCGGGACCCTCATCCTCCCTACCGCCCCCTCAGCGCAGGGGCCGAGTCAATGACCAGATCCCCGCCCATACCCGTTGCCTGCCTCACGCCCGCGTGCTAGTCTCCCGTCGGTTTTGTCATCGCGTCGCCATAAAGGGCGCGTCAGGAGACCCACATGTCGAAAAACCTGGAATTCGAAAACCTCGTCGATGTCATCGCCGCCCGCGTTCGCGAACGCCTCGGCTCTAGCATCAGCCACGACAGCCATGGTGATGAGGGCTGTGAAGGCTGTGGCTCCTGCGGCATCACGCCCCGCTATCAGCCGGACCCGGCAGTCGTCGGGCCGCAGCGCACCGATCTCAGCCCCAAAGAACTGGCCGGGATCATCGATCACACCTACCTCAAACCCGACGCCACCCGCGAAGAGATCGAGACCCTCTGTAAAGAAGCCCGGCAGTACGGCTTCTTCTCGGTCTGCGTCAACAGCACCATGGTCCACTTGGCCAAGTCCATGCTCCAGGGCAGCTCGGTCAAAGTCTGCGCCGTGGTGGGCTTCCCCTTGGGCGCCCAGACCTCGGGCTCCAAAGCCTACGAGGCCCGTGAAGCCGTGCGTTGTGGCGCCGACGAAATCGACATGGTCATCAACGTTGGCGCCCTCAAGAGTCTCGATTACGCCCTCGTCGAGGCCGACATCAACCGCGTGGTCAAAGCCGTGCAGCCGCGCATCGTCAAGGTCATCCTCGAGACGGGCTCCCTCTGCAACACCGAAAAAATCATCGCCTGCGCCCTCTCCAAGGCCGCTGGTGCCCACTTCGTCAAGACCAGCACCGGCTTTGGACCCGGTGGCGCCACCGTCGATGACATCAAACTCATGCGCCGCGTCGTCGGTCCCGAAATCGGCGTCAAAGCCTCGGGCGGCGTCCGCGACGCCAAGACCGCCCTCGCCATGGTCCAGGCCGGCGCCAGCCGCCTTGGCCTCTCCAGCTCCATCGCGGTGGTCACCGGGAAGAAGGGCTCTGGTTACTACTGAGCCCGCCCAAGCCCGACGACATGGGGCTAGAGCCCAGCGGGCAGCCCAAGCCGGGCTGCCGACACGGCGCCTGTCTCGCGCCGCGCGCACCACACCATGCGCAGCGCGCTCCTTGGACGTAGGTGGAAACAGGAGACGCAGCCAGCGAACTGCCGCGCCTCTTGGGTGCTGCTAACGCTCGCGGTAGGTGATGCGGCCGCGGGTCAGGTCGTAAGGCGAGAGCTCCACGGTGACCTTGTCGCCCGGGAGAATGCGGATGAAGAACTTGCGCATTTTGCCCGAGACATGGGCCAACACCACGTGCTTGTTCTCCAACTCAACGCGAAACATAGCATTGCGCAACGCCTCGACGACCGTTCCTTCTACTGTGATTCCTTCTTCCTTAGCCACGAGACATCCTTAACTGGGGGTAACGAGCCTCTCACGAGGGCGTCTGGCCACAAAACGCACCACGACCCGAAATGACGCCTGGCACCTATATGTCAATTGCCTGTGCCGCGCAAGCGTTAATCCAGCGTGACAGCGCGCTTCCACGACCCGCCTCGGCCCAAAGCGGCCCTGGCCACCCTTTTAGTCGGCTCCGCCCTATGCTATGCATGCCGCCGCGCCCAACGATGTGCGCGACCACCCCCAACGGGAAGGAAAGAACATGGCCCAGAAGGCAGCCCAACCCAAAGGCACGCGGGACTTCTTGCCCCACACCATGCGCCAGCGCAGCTACGTCATCGAGACCATCGCCGCCATCTATCGCAAGCACGGTTTCGAGCCCATTGAGACCCCAGCCCTGGAGAACCTCGACACCCTCCTGGGCAAGTACGGCGAAGAGGGCGATCAGCTCCTCTTCCGCATCCTGAAGCGCGGCGCCAAAGCTGGCACGGGCGAGTGCGACCTGGGCCTGCGTTACGACCTCACGGTCCCCTTGGCGCGTTTCATCGCCATGCACCAGAACGACCTGCCCCGCATCTTCAAGCGCTACCAGATCCAGCCCGTGTGGCGCGCTGACCGCCCGGGGCACGGACGCTTCCGCGAGTTTTACCAATGCGACATCGACGTGGTCGGCGCGCAAGCCCCCCTGGCCGACGTCGACCTCCTCCTGGCCGTGGTCGAGGTCTTCGATGCCTTGGCCTTCAACCGTCTCACCTTGCGCCTCAATGACCGCCGCATTCTGCGCGGCCTCATCGAGGTCGCTGGCATCGACATCGGCCAAGAAACGACGGCCATCGTCGCCCTGGACAAGCTCGACAAAATCGGCGCGCCGGGGGTCGAAACGGAGCTGCAGCAACGGGGCATCCCCGCCGCCGCAGCCGCCTCCCTGCTCGCCACGCTGCAGGACCTGCAAGAGGCGCCTGAGATCTTGCCACGCCTAGAGGCCCTCTTCGCCGACCACCCCGCGGCCCTGGCCGGCGTCCACACCCTGGCGCAGATCCAAGCCGCCATGGCGCACCAGGTCAGCACCAGCACCACCCTGCGGGTGGATCCTACCCTCGCCCGCGGCCTGAATTACTACACCGGCCCCATCTTCGAGATCCAGTCCCAGGACCTCGGCTCCAGCTTGGCTGGGGGCGGACGCTACGACGGCCTCATCGGCACCTTCTTGGGCCGGGACATCCCCGCCTGCGGCGTCAGCCTCGGCCTGGAGCGCATCCTCGTCGTCATGGAAGAACGGGACGCTTTCCCCGGCCTGCGCATGAGCTCCGATCTCATGGTCGCCCTCTTCGACGAGAGCACCACCCACCACGCCCTCACCGCCGCCACGGCGCTGCGGGCCCACGGCCTGGAAGTCGACCTCTACCCCCAACACGACAAAATGGCCAAGCAGTTCAAGTACGCCAACGAACGCAAAATCCCTTGGGTGTTGGTCATCGGACCGGATGAGGCCAAGAACGACCGGGTCCGGCTCAAGCGCATGCACGACGGCACCCACTTCGACCTGAGCCTGGCCGAGGTCCCGGCCCACATCGCCAGCGAGCGCTGACCATCGCTCTGCGCGGCCGCAGCGCTTGCGCCGACCGCCTTCCCCCCCCCAGTGAGGCAGCCATGACCTGGTGGCAGGACTTCTTCGACGCGAGCTACCTCGAACTCTGGGGCCCGGTCCTTGGACCCGAGCGCACCGAGTGGGAGCTCCGAGGCCTCGAAACCCTCTGCGGTGGCGCTGAAGGCCTGCGCATCATCGACGTCTGCGGCGGACACGGCCGCATCGCCCGGCCCCTCGCCGCTCGCGGTCATCGGGTCGTGGTCCTGGACTACGCCTTGGACATGCTCCGCCACGGTCGCGCCGCTGAACACGGGGAAAACGTGCTCTTCGTCCGCGCCGACGCCCGCGCCCTGCCCATGCTCGCCTGCGCCGATCTCGCCCTCAACCTCTTCACCTCCATCGGCTACTTCCCCACCCTCGCCGAGCACCACGCCATGCTTGGCGGCATCGCCCGCGCCCTGCGACCTGGCGCCGCACTCATCATGGATCTGGTGCACCGCGATTTCCTCGCCTGCGGCATGGCGCCACAGACCTGGTACACCTTGGCCGACGCCACCCCAGTGCTGCGCACCTTCTCCTTTGATCCCATCAGCGCCATGGCCACCGAGTCCGTGCGCGCCCTTTACCCCAACGGTGACGTCCACCGCCAGTGGCGCCTGCGCATCTTCAGCGCGACCGAAATCAACGACGCCCTCCATGACGCCGGCTTCTCCTCCACCCTCTTCTTCGATGGCTATGACCTCGGAGACTTTGCCGCCGACAGCCCGCGCCTCCTGGTCTTGGCCGAACGCAGCGGCCTCCCCCCAGACGAGGGGCCAACCTGGCCCTCACCCTTGACCTGGCGCAACGCCGCAACGCTCTTCGTCTGTCCCCGCAACCTCGAAGCCCTTCACTGCGCCAGTGATGCCGAGCTCAGCCAGATCAACGACGCCATCGCCCACGGCACCCTCGGCGGCCAAGAAGCGCTGCTCCCCCTGGAATGCGTCCAAGGCGCGTGGTTGCGAGAGGACCGACGCCTCTTCTATCCTGTCAGGGAGGAGATCCCTGACCTGCTCCCTGAGAGCGCCATCGCCCTCCCCAAGGATTTCTTCGGCGAACGCCCCGAATCACCCGCCAATAACAGGTAGGCGCATGCACTACGACCCGTCGATCCCCGTCTTCATCTACGACGCCGACGCCAAGCCTGTGGCCCGCTTGGTCATGGAGCAGCAACGCGAGGTGTGGCCACCCGGCGTCAATGGGTGGACCGACTGCCTCGACTGCACCGTCGCCCCCTATAAAGACCGGCCTCTGCGCGAGAACCTCCTTTTGGCCGCCAGAGTCAACAAAGCCTTCGTGGTCATGGCCGAGAACGACGGCGGCTGAGCGTCGGCGCCCCAGGCAAGGTGACACCCCCCACTTGGACCCGAGGCCGGCGGGCAAGTCCCCCCGACCCCAACCGCTCTGGGCCTCAGGGGCGCATCCACTTCGCTGGCGTGACCGTCGCCAAGGCGCCGGAAACGGAGAGCACCACATGGCCAACCCCATCGGCGCTCCACGCGATGGCGTTGGGGCCCTCCAAGAACTCGCCGTGGGCGCCCAGGGCGATCCGCGGGCTCACCACCTGCATGCAACTGGGATCCAGCACGAAGAGGCCATCGTGATTGAAATCCAGCACATAGACCAATCCATGGGGGCCAGCGGAGGGCACCAAGAGCGCATTGCCTTCGTGCGCATAGAGCATCAGGGGGTTGGCCGAGTCATGCACCCACGCCTGAGTCCTCACATCGATGACAAAGAGGCCCGCGAAGGTGCCACTTCCCAAAAAGAGGTAATCTCCCACCCAAGCAGGCGCTCCTGGGTTGCCAACGTTGCCCACGGCTGCCAAAGGCAGTGAGATCTCCGGGCCAGTCGCCGTCGCCACCGTCGCCAAGGGGAAGAGATCCACGCTCGCCTCCCCCGCTGGCGTCACGGCGCCACTGTCGAAGTCATAGTCGACGCGGCCCGAGTTCACCACGTAGAGATCTTCCCCCACCAGGGCCAAAAACTGCGGGTTCGACGCGCTGGTCTCGATGCGGTTCACCAGCGTCGGCGCATCGCTGCGCTCCAACACCACCAGAGAACCGAAACGCGTCTCTGGCGCAGGGAAGGTGAACTCCGTGTTGGCGATGAACAGGTAGCTCTCGGTGGCCACGATGTCTTGGGGTGACACCAACTCGGGCAGCACCACCGTGTTCAGCACCTCACCCGCCAGATTGGCCACCGAAATGGACCCCTCCATGAGGTTGGTGATGTAGATCCGGTCTTCATAAATGGCCAGGTCATAGGGGTTCTTGTCGGAGCCGAGATCCACGAAGGCCTTGTCGTCTTGGGCCCCAAGGGGTGAGGTGCGAAAGCGTTGGATGGCGTTGTCCCCAGAGTTCACCACGTAAGCATGCTCCCCGTGGATGACGACAGCGTTGGGGTAGACGCCGAGGCCAACGACCTCGCTCTGCACCCCCTCTGCCCACGGCGCAGACGCCAACAAGGGCGCCGTACAGCTCACCCCATCGGGCAAATCCGCGACCGCATCGTGGGCGTCTTGCTCGCCCCCGCCCCCGCCATCGCCGTCGTCACAGGCAATGGCGGCCCAAGTCAAAGCCAAAGCACAACCAAGAACCAACCACTTCTTCAAATGCTCTTTTCGCATCACCCATCCATCGCAAGTTCCAGCGCCACGGCGCCAGACGTTTACAGCCACTGCTCATACCACCGCAGCGACAGGAAAAAAGAAAAGCCCGGCAGTGGCTGCTGGAGCGCATCCACGGCCTGCCGTTCATCGAGAAGATTGTTGCACTTCAACGCCACCGACCAGCGCGGCGCCCAGCGCAGCTCCGCCCCGGCGTCGAGAGAGAGGTAGGCCTCGGCCACCTTCAGGCCGTAGGTATCGAGGTGACGCGCCCCAGTGTAGCGGCCGCTCAACTCCACACGCAGCCAATCCAGGCTGTAGCGCACCAGGGCCCCCACGACCTGCGTGGGCCGACCCGGCAGCGGCGACTGCGGCGCTGCGCTAAAACGCGCCTCTGACCAGGTGTGGCTCAGATCCACCACCAAGCCAAATGGCCAGGCCAGAACGAGCTGGCTCTCCACGCCATGGGCATCGGCGCCGCGCAGGTTCTGGGCTTGATAGTAATGGGCCGTCACCGGCACGAACAATATGGCGTCGGTGTAGGCGGCCTTGAAAACACTCGAACGCAGGGTCAACCACGCCCAGGGCTGCGCCGCCAGCCCCGCGTCGACCTGAAAGGTTTGCTCATTGCGCAGCCCCTTCTGCCCGCGCACGAACTCCGTGCGCAAATAGAGCTCATCAAAGCTCGGGTGACGAAAAGACCACCCCACGTTGCCAAAAAAGACGAGCCCCGACAGCGGCTCCAGCCGCAACCCCACCCGCGGAAGCACCTCGGGCGCAGCCCTGCCCGCCCCCTCCAGACGCACGGCGCTACTCAACAATAGCAGGTCCATCTCCCACGGCGACCACTCCAGCGCCGCTGCCCCGTGCCACGTCCACCGGTCGAAGCGCTCGGCGCCCCGCGTCAGATGTCCATAGCTGAAACCACCCAACAACGTCCCGTTCCACCCTCCCCAGCTCGCGCTCCACACCGTCTCGGGGACGAGGTGCTGCTCCTGGTTCTCCGATGCAAAGGCCGCCCCCCCGAGCAACGCCGTCGGATTCTCATAAGAAAACGACGCCATACGGTGGCCAAAGCGCAACGCCCCCAGCACCTCCACCGCCCCCCAACGCCACAGCGGCGTCAGCGCCTCCACGCCGTTCAACCACTGCCACTCCTCGCTCCGCGCCGCTGCAAAACGCGCCGGAAACTCGCTCGGCCCCGGCACCCCACGCGCCACCCGGCTGAAGAAGCTCGTCCCCTCCACTTGCCACTCCCACGGCGTCCGCCAACGACCGGCCGCAAAGGCGCTCACCTGACCCGCATCGTTGTTGGCGCGCCGCTCTTCACTGCCTTGGGGATCCACGTACGTGAAATCACCGCGGCTCTCGGCAGCGCTCAGCCCCACCCGCAACTGCCCCGCCTCCCCAGCCCAGCCCAGGCCGAGGTGGCCCCGGTAGCTGCCAAAACGCCCGCCACCGGCTTGCACCACCGAGTGCAAGCCCGGCGCCGGCGAGGCCTCGAGAAGACCTAAGCGCACCACACCGCCTTGGGCACCGCTCCCTTGGCCGATGGCGCCAGCCCCGCTGAGCACCTCGGCCGCCGCGACCGCCTCCAACGGCACCAGCGAGAGATCGAAACGGCCATGGGCCAAGCCGTTGAGCCGGACGCCAGCCAAGCTCACCACCACCTGCTCCGGGCCCGCGCCGCGCAAATAAAGGGTCTGTGGTTGCAACAGCCCCCCCGCCGAACGCACCACCAGCCCCGGAATCGCCGCCAGAACCCCGCCCAGGTCCGAGCCAAAGCGACCAGGACTATCGAGGGCCACCACCCGCATCTGCGCCGTCGGCTCATGGGCGTCCTGCCCTTGGGGCGCCTTGACCTCCACCGGGTCCAGCACCAAGGGCGCCTCGGCAGGGACATCTTGGTCCCCCTCCTCAGCGAGCGCCGGCGCTGCCACCAGGGCTGCCACCAGGGCGCTGAGCAAGAGCCCAGGCCAATACACAGCAAAAATATGGGGAAATCC
>Ga0334884_1003366_pt1 | contig 18225 bp, 13 predicted proteins | sample GraSluR1_MG_7_FD_207215 | JGI IMG/M metagenome (GOLD analysis project Ga0334884, IMG submission 207215) | Sludge microbial communities from methane-producing bioreactor in Wageningen University, Netherlands - Granular Sludge_12_05 R1 | ecosystem: Engineered > Bioreactor > Anaerobic >...
TGTCCGCCGTCGCCGTCATCCTGTCCATCCGCCGTTATCCTGTCCGCCGTCGCCGTTGTCGTTCGCCTTCTTGTCCTGTCCGCCGTCGCCGTCATCCTGTCCATCCGCCGTCATCCTGTCCATCCTGTCCATCCTGTTCGCCGTTGCCGTTGTTGTTCGCCTTTCTGTCCTGTCCGCCGTCGCCGTCATCCTGTCCATCCTGTTGGCACTGCCCCCGCTGGGCTCCCGCCCCGGCCCCCGCGCCCCCGCTGCGCCATTTGCATTCCCCTCCGCACTCTGATATACTCGCGCGACTCGGTGACGGATGCCGGGTAGGCCGCGGTTCGGGGCCTGCCGCAGTCCCCAAGGATGTCGGAGGCGCAAGGCGATGAGCAGGATCAGGGTACTGGTCAGCGGCGCATATGGGCGCATGGGCCGCTTTGTCATGAACGCCGTCCACGATGCACGCGACATGGAGCTCGTCGGCGCCGTAGACCCGGCGGGGGTGGGGCACGCGGTGAGCGAGATCCTGGACATCGACACCGAGTTGCAGATCAGCGGGCATCTCGCCGGTTCACTGGATGAGATCCGGCCGGACGTGATGGTGGACTTCACCGTTCCGGATGTGGTGATGGATAACATCGAGGCCGCGCTGACCCGGAAGGTCGCTTGTGTCGTGGGCACTACGGGGTTTTCGCCCACAGACATCCAGGTGGTACAGAACATGTGCCACAGGACGGGCACCGCGGCGGTGGTGGCCCCCAACTTCAGCATCGGGGCCAACCTGATGATGAGGTTCGCCAAGGAGGCCGCGCGGAGCTTCGACTACGCCGAGATCATCGAGCGCCACCACGAGAAGAAGGTCGACTCGCCCTCGGGCACCGCTGTGCGCACCGCCGAGCTGATGGCGCAGGCCCGCGAGGAGGCCTTCGAGCAGGTGCCGACGGAGGTGGACAAGGCGCCCGGGTCCCGGGGCGGCACGGTGGAGTCGATCCAGGTGCACGCCACCCGCATGCCGGGCTATGTGGCGGACCAGGAAGTGGTCTTCGGCGGTCCGGGCGAGAGGCTGGTCATCAGCCACGTAAGCATCAGTCGCGAGTGCTTCATGCCGGGCGTGTTGCTGGCCGTGCGCAAGGTCCGGTCCCTGGAGGGGCTGGTGCACGGGCTGGAGCACGTGCTGTAGGCGGGTCGTCTTGGGAATACCGGTCCGGCGGCCCGGTCACTGGGAGGACAACATGGGTATCAAAGCTGGCGTTGTGGGCTTCGGCCCCGTGGGTCAGAATATCTGCCGGTGCATCAATGAACTCGACCTGGAGTGCGATGAAGTCCGCGTCATGGCATGTCACGAGCGGCGGACCCTTCTCGATGAGGAAGAGGTCTTCGTCCACGGCCTGGGCGAGGTATTCCGCGAGGATAGGCTCCGGCTCTTTGAGGACCTGGACGTGGTCTTCCTCTCCGGCCGCGAGGGCGAGAAGGGTGCCGCGAAGACCTGGGGCATGGCGGCTCTGGACAGCGGCTACAAGTGCTTCATGATCGACAACGGCGGCGATTTCCGCATGGACCCACGGTTCCCCCTGGTGGTCCCGGAGATCAACATGGACCAGGTCTCCGCGCGAACCAAGTTCATCGCCAGCCCCAATTGCTCCACCATCCAGATGTGCGTCGCTCTGGCCCCGCTGCACGCCGTGGCGCCCATCAAGCGCGTGGTGGTTACCACGTTCCAGTCCGTCTCCGGCTATGGCCGCGACGGTCAGACCGAGCTGAAGAAGCAGTTGGAGTGCTGCCGCGTGGACGAGCTGGGGTGCCAGGAGTTCGACTACGACTGCACCGTGTTCCGCAAGCCCATCGTGCTGGATTGTCTCCCGCACATCGACGCCTTCTTGGACAACGGGTACACCAAAGAAGAGATGAAGATGCTTTACGAGACCCGGAAGATCTTCGGCTGCGACGAGATCGAGCTGTGCGCCACCACGGTACGTGTGCCTGTGGAGATCGGCCACGCCGAGTCGATCAACGTCGAGTTCGCCGGGAAGATGGACGCGCACACCGCCCTGGGGCTGTGGCGCGCCGCCCGAGACACGCACGGGATCGTGGTCATCGATGATGAGGCGAGAAACGACCGCGACTGGCCTACGCCCAAGGAGCCCGAGGGCAGCTACAATGGCCACGACGTGGCCCATGAGCGGACCTACCCGACCCAGCGCGACGTTCGCCTGGATCAGTACAAGAACCTCGTCTTGGTGGGACGCGCCCGCGACGACTACACCACCCCCAATGCCATCAACTTCTGGTGCGTGGCGGACAACCTGCGCAAGGGTGCGGCGACCAACGTGGTGCAGATCGGTCGGGAGCTGGTCGAACGAGGCCTGATCGGCGGGTAGGACGGCATCACGCATGGGGTAATACATCGGCGCCTCCCCACCGGGGAGGCGCCTTTGTTTGTGGCCGTCCGACGGGGGTTAGTCGTCCTCTTGCTGCAGCGTCTCCGCATACTTCGGCCAACGTTTGCGGAGGTTGTAGGCCAGGCAGAACAGCAGGGGTAGCAGGTACGCGCTGGTCAATCCAATCACCGCGTAGCGGGCGGCGTTGGCCCAGGGCGCCTCACCCAGCACGAGCTTGAGGCCGGTCCTGAGGCCCAGCAGGACGACGACCGCGACGAGAACCTTCGCCACCTGCGTCCACGGGGGCGCCTGGGCCTTGTACCCTCCGCGGCGCTCCAGCAGCAGGTAGCCTATCCCCGACCCCAGCAACACTCCGGCGGTGCGCACACAGACACCCTCCCCATAGCCCAGGCCGAAGATAGCCGCCGAGCCCAGCAAGATGAGAAGCAGGGGCAGAGTGAAGCCGAGGCTTCGTCCCGCCGCCGCCCACGCACCCAGGAGCACCAGATAGCCCAGGACGAAGGCGCCCCCGATCAGCAGGCCGCCGATAACGTCGGCGGGCCAGTGGACCCCCAGGTACAGCCGGGAGAAGGCGATGGCGGCAACCACCAGCAGAAGAGCGGCCCGGGTCGGCCGATCGCCGGCGCGCACGCTGAGAATCCCCCCGACAACCGCCGCGCCCTGGGAGTGGCCGCTGGGGAAGGCGTAGCCCCCGCCGCTCTCCACGTACAGCGGGTGAAGCTGCTCCGGGTACAGGACGTAGGGGCGTTCGGTAGCGAAGAGCAGCTTGAGCTCGGAGTTGACAAACACGCTGAGCAGGAACACCACGAACATGTGGAAGCCCAGACGATGGCCGATGCAGAGGTAGATCGTGGTGAGGACGATCAGGTACGCCTCTTCGGAACCCAGTGACGAGGCCCCGATGGCCAGTGAGTCCGCCACCGGTGTCCGCAGGGATTGTAGCCAGAGGAGGAAGCTGAGGCTGTTCATTGCACCCGTTGGCCGTATGCTCTGGTAGGTTTGGGGGGCTTGCTCGGCCCCGTCCGCCGTCGGTGGGCGTACGCCGGGCCTTACTCCAGGTGCCGGGCGAGCAACGCCTTCAGCGTCGCCTCCGTCGGGACGCGCGCGGACAGCACGATCTCATTGTCGATCACCAGCGCCGGGGTCACAACGGGGCCGTAGGCGGCGATGTCCTCGAGGCTGTGTACACGCTCGACGATCACATCCGGGCGCCCGGTGGCGCGCAGGACGCGGGTCGTGAGCTCGTAGAGAGCATCACAGCGGCGGCAGCCGGGCCCCAGCACGGCCACGTGGCGCAGAGGGGCCGCCGTCAGACCGGGCCCGCCGTCGCCCACGTGGGAGGCGCAGTAGTGCGAGACTACCTGCAGGGCGGCATTGAGCCGCTCGACTTCCGCCTCCAGCTCGGCCACCCAGCGTTCGAGGACCTCGATGCGCTCCTGCGGGCTGCCGTCCTCCTCCGCCGTCTGGCCGCCACCGGAATCGGTGAGCAGCCGCTGGATCTCGCTCTCGGCGATGCGGTGCTGTCCGCCGGGGAGCTTGGTGGAGTGCAGCTTGCCGTCGTAGATGTAGCGCTTGATCGTGGGGACGCTCAGATGCAAGGCCTCGGCGGCCTCGATGACGCTGAGGTACCGCATGGACGCTCCTTCGGGGGCCGCAGCCGACGGCCCCGCCGTGCCTATGATAGGCCAACGGGGCGCTCAGGGGCAAGGCAGGGCGGCACCGGCTCCGCGGCGGCCTACCTCAGCGGGACACCCGTCGCCCGTAGCCTCTCCCTGAGCACGGCGGTGTCCACGGCGTGCACGTCGCCGTCCCGGACCGCCATGGCCGCGGCCACGCCGGCGGCCTGCCCGAACTGCATGCAGTTGACCATGACCCGGATGGCCCCGGCGCTGTCGTGGTTGGCGCCGATGCAGCGGCCGGCCGCCAGCACATTGCGCAGCCCGCGCGGCACCAGGGAGCGGTACGGAACCTGATAGCACAGCGTTTCGCGCAGGGGGGCGTCAAGAGGCCGCCCGTCCCAGCGCTCGGTGTCCCAGGTGCGGTCGGCATTCTGGCGATGGCGGGTGCCGTCGAGGCGCTCGAACACGATGCCCGGTGCGTCCGGGGTGTGGATGTCGATGGGATAGGTGCCCTGGGCGATGGCGTCGGCGAAGGGGACGCCGTGGAGCACCTCTTCGCGCCGCAACTGGTGCTCGGCCAAGATGCGGTGGCTCTCGCGCAGGCCGACCTGGGCGGCGATGTCGATCAGCCTGGCCTGCTCCCAGCCCGGGAGCGACTTCAGCCTCCCCAGCAGCCACCGCAACTGGTACCGGGCCTCAACCTCGGCCCGCGTCAGGTCCAGGGTGTCGGCGCAGTTTACGTTCAGCACCCGCGTGCCCGCCATCATCTGCTCCGAGCGGTCCCATACGCCCGACGAGCCCCACAGGAAGTTGGCGTACTGCTCGCCGTTGTAGTCCATGGGTTCTTTGACCAGCTCGGAGTACACATCCCCCAGCGGGAGGGCGTCGGGTGACTTGCCCGCCAAGCGGAAGCACAGCGATGGCGCCTGGCAGCGCCCGGTACCGTCGCCGAGCTGGGTCTCACAACCGGCGCGGCGGAGGATGTCCGCATCCCCGGTGCAGTCGATGAAGACCGAGGCGAGGATGGCTTCGCGCCCGCTCTTGCCCTCCACCAGCACCGCCCGGACCCGATCGTCTTCGCGCAGGACTCCGGCGGCGAGGGTATCGAGGACCACCCGGCAGCCGCTGCTCAGTACCATGTCGTCGAGGACGAACTTAGCCGTCTCCGAGCAGATGACCCAGTGGCCGGTCTCGCCGTCCCGGGCGCTGTTGTACGCAGCCCCCAGCGAGCTCAGCCGGCGCAGGAACTCCTCGGGCAGTCCGCCGATGACCTTGGTGGCGCCATCCGTGCCGTAGAGTGGGTGCAGGAGGTTGACATTGCCTGCGGTGGCCATACCGCCCAGGTGGCCCAGGCGCTCGACGAGCAGCACCCTCGCCCCGTGGCGGGCGGCGGCGGTGGCCGCACAGACCCCGGCCGGCCCGCCGCCGAACACCGCCACATCGCACTCGCACAGGACGGGCACCTCGCGCGCGGGCTCCGCCACCGTCGTCTCCGGAGCGCGCTGTGGCAGGTAGTCTCTGAGGGGAAAGGCCGGACGGTCCAGGGCGCTCATGTTGAGACCTCGCTGTCTTGACGGGATGCAGGCTCCGGCGGCGCACCATGCGTCGCCCGGCGATCATCGCGTGACGCTGAGGGTCACCACATTACCCCCCATGTCCCCCATGTATGCCCGCTCTTCGTCCACCGCCGGGGCCCCGAAGGCGTACAGGTCCGGGAAGGCCTTGTACTGCCACTTCACCTGTCCGCTCGTCTCGTCGATGCAGCTCAGTGTCCCCAGGCTCGAGAGCATCCACACACGCCCTCCGGAGGCAACCGGCGGCGTGGGGACCGAGCCCGTGGGCACTTCCGCCGTCCAGACGACGGCGCCATCGGAGCCGCGCTTGCTCACCCGGCCGTCGCTGTGGCGCACATAGGCGCACCGGCCGTCGGCGGAGGCGCACACCGCCGCACACTTGCCCTCGGCCATGCGCTGCTGCCCCGTGGCCGTATCCAGCACCGCCAGCCAGTAGCCCCGGTCGGTGATGAACAGGCTGTCTCCCACCAAAACGGGCCCGCAGTCGGCGGGGCTGTAGTACCTCGAGGCCCCGCCCTCCTTCTCGCTGCCCTTGCCCGGCACTTTCCACGCCAGGCTCCCTGTCTCCAGGTCTATTGCGTATACGAAGCGGTCCCAGCAGCCGGCGTAGACTCTCTGGCCGTCGGTGCACAGGTCGGATTCGATGCTGTAGCCCGGGTCCTCATTGCGCCATTGCTCGGCTCCTGTGGCCGCGTCCAGGCTCAGTACGTCTCCGGCGTTGTTGGCACACAGCAGCCGGTCACCCACCCTCAGTGGCGAGGAGTACACCGCCGCGCCGGTGTCCTGTCGCCACAGCTCGGCGCCATCGGTGGTGAGGCAGTAGACGCAGCCGTCGGCGGAGGCAAACCAGACGCGCCCGGCCGCGGAATCCACCGCCGGCCGCGAGCGCACCTCGCCCGCGGTGGCAAAGGTCCACAGCACCTGTCCCGTGGCCGCCTGCAGGCAGTAGAGCTCTCCGTTGTTGGCTCCCACGTAGAGCCGGTCGCCCGCGACCGCCGGCGGCGACTGGCAGGAGCCGTCGAGCCGGGCCTTCCACAGCGCCCGGCCGCTGCCGTCATCCAGCCAGAAGGCCACCGTCCGCGAGGCCACCACCTGCTCTCCGCCGACAAGCTCCATGCGCAGTGTGTGGGCGCCGGGGGCGAGGCCCTCGGGGCTGAGTTGCGCCACCCAGGTCTCACCGTTACGGGCCATCGCGCCCGCGGGCTCCTTGCCCACGAAGCACCTGCCGGCCGTGATCTCCTGCCCTCCTGAGACCTCCATCTCCCAGCGCAGGGCGGTTGCAGCCAGCACGGCCCCGTCGCCCGGTGTCACCGCAAGCACCTGCACCGCCGGCGGAGCCTGCGACAGGGGCTTTTCCAGCAGTTTGACCATCTCCGGGTTGTCGCCGCAGAACTGATGGCACACCCGCAGGACGTTGTCCTTGATGGAGATGATGCCGAAGCCCCGCCTGTCGCCATAGGTGCTGCCGCCCATGACGGTGTCGATACCCCCGATCTGCCAGGTGCGGGTGCCGTGGCCGTGCCCCAGGAGGATGAGCGCCACATTGTGCGTGGAGAGCACGTCCAGCAGTCGCGCGATGTCGTAGGCTGAGGCGAACTCGGTGCCTTCCAGGGGGTGATGGCAGAAGAAGATGATCGGCTGCCCGGGCGGGGTCTTGTCCAGCTCAGCGGCCAGCCACAGCAGCCCTTCTCTGGCGATGGAGGGCCGCGGGTCCTGTGGACTGGCGGTATCGAAGCCGATGAACTTCAGGCCCGCCTGCTCGAAAGCGTAGAAGACGGAGCCGTGGATCCGCCGCAATCGCGGACGGCCGCAGTCCCAGGTATTGTCGTGATTCCCGAGCTGCAGGTAGCGGGGGAAGGGCAGGGCCTCGAACATGGCCATGTAGCCTTCCCAGTCGCCGTTGCCGCCGCCGTATTCATTCAGATCACCGGTGATGATGGCGAAGGACGGCCCGGGCACGCGGAGGGAGAAGGGCGGCAGGTCGATCTCGCCGGTGGGCAGGGCGGCGATGGTCTGTCGGCTCTGGCCCGCGGCGTGGGGGTAGTGTACGTCCGACAGGTGCAGGAAGGTGATGTCCTCGGCGGCGAGGGCCGTCAGCGGCAGGCAGAGGCAGACGAGGGCGAGGAAGCTACGCCAAAGGCCGGTAGCGGGCATAGGGACACTCCGTTTCGTGCGGGAAGTACCATTCAGTTTCCCCGTTCGGGTGCGGCGTCCCTGCACGGGGGGATGGCAGGTACCCTTGCCGTGGTCTCCGGGCGGCTCTCCCGCCCAACGGTCGTTGGGTCGCGGAGGGTCTCCCTGTGTCCGTAGCGAAATTGCGCCCATCCATCACCGACCCGAGGTGACCCTCTCCATGCGCCGCGTCTCGCTCGTCGCCGCCTGCCTCCTGACTGCGATGGCCGTCCCCTCGCCCGCACAACCCGCGCCCACCGGCGAGACCCGGGTCTGGTGCCACCTGTGCCCGTGGAACGCCCTGAACAACCTCTCCCACAGCCGCCGCGACTTCCCTCTGGGTTTCGGCATGCCCACCCATCCCGGCATGGCGGAAAGACAGGAGCCCCAGTCGCAGAGGGACTACATCTACGAATGCCTCAGCGCCGTCGAGGCAGGCATCGACGCCTTCGCTCTGGACGTCATCGTCGGCCAGCCCCTGGCCAACTGGCTGCCCGCCGTGGACGGCTACCTCAAGGCCGCCGAGACCGTCACCACCGAGACCGGCAGGGCCTTCTACTCCGTTCCCTGCCTCGACAGTCCCGGCTCCCGCGATCCCGAGGACCTGGCGGCCTACATCGCCGAAATGGTGGGCGAGCGCGCCGCCTCGCCCGCCTGGCCGAAGCTGGATGGCAGGCCGATCCTGTGGACCTACGCCGGGACGAACATGCCTGCGGCCAACTGGGCGGCCGTGTTTGAGCTCCTGCGGTCACGCGGCCTGGATCTGGTCTTCATCCTTGACGCCAACTCCCTGTACGCGCAGGCCTCGCCGGCGTCTACCGGCGAGGACGCCTGGTCGGGCCTGCCCACGGAGGAGCTGGACGCCCTGGCAAGGCTTCCCGTGGCCCTTTACGCCTTCCGAACCGACTTCGATCGGCGCACCATGGAGCGTTGCTGTCAGTACCTGCAGACCGAGCATCCGCAGTCCCTGGCGGCGAGGCTCACCATCGGCACCGTCTGGCCGGGCTACTGGAGCCTGGGCAGCGGCTGGTACGTGGACCCGCAGTGCACCGGGGTCATCCGCGACACCTTTGCGCGGGCCGCCGACTGCCGCTGGCTGACGGTCACGACGTGGAATGACTACTACGAGACCACCCACTTCCAGCCCAGCCTCGGTTTCGGCACCGGGAGACTGGATCTGCTTCGGGCGCTGCTGAGCCGGTGGCGTGGGGAGGAACTCTGGCCCACCGAGCCGCGGCTGTACCTGTGGCAGCCCAACGAGGTGCAGGTGGGCGACGCCGTGGCGGGGGAGGTCCTGGCGCTGGTGCAGGAAGGCGCCGGCGCGGTGGAGGCGAGGGTGAGTCTGTGCGCTGTGACCGGAGCGGTCACGAGCGAAGGCGCATGGCAGACTCTGGAAGGCTCCGCGGTGAGGGTCGCCACCTACGAACTGGAGACCCCCGCGGCCCTGGCCGGGGGCTGTCTGTACCTCAAGCTCGAGGCCCGCCTCCCCGCGTCGGCGCCACTGGCCTGTGTCTCGCAGCCCATCTGCGTCTGGCCCGCCGGGTATCACCCGCTGGCCACCCGGCGCGGAACCATGTGGCGCGCAGGCTCTCAGTCCCGGGGACCGCAGGTGGTGATCGTGCACAGGGACGGCAACCTGCCGAAGCGGATCGGCACCAGTTGGGCCGGGCCCTCGGTCCCGGCGGGCAGCCGCCTCCACGTGCGGCACAACTTCGGCCTCATCCACTTTCCCGGCGAGGCCGAAAGCCCTGTGGTCTACGACATGGAACAGACCTACGGTCAGGGCCGGGCGCCGTGGGAGGTCTACCCCCCGGTTCCGCCGGAGCGGCGCTGGGGCTTCTACGACACCGTGATCGTCTTCCCCGACGGGTCCGTCAGGTGGTCTGAGCCGCAGTGGGTGCCGCCACAGCCGGGAGCGGACCTGCAGTGCGCCGGGCTGTGGCACCTGGACGAGGCTGAAGGGAGCAAAGCCGCGGATGCCTCGCCCTACGCCCATCACGCCGCGGCGCAGGGCGAACCCACCTGGCAGACACCGGGCGCCGTGGGCTCCGGCTGCCTCCGCCTCGACGGCAAGGACGACTGCCTCAGCGTACCGGGGGGACGGTTCCCGCGGGGCGACTTCACCGTCTCGGCCTGGATCAAGCTCGATGAGGCCACCTCGGCGGGCTCGCGCTGCATCTATGTGGACATCAACGGTTGCATCATCCTTGCGGTGGACAAGGCCGGGCACCTCACCTGCTCGCGGGCACACGGAGGCGGCTGGGCGGCGGCGACAGGCTCGGTCGCCCTTCCCGCGGGCGAGTGGACACACGTGGCCGTCACCTACGACCGGACGGCCCTGAGGCTGTACGTGAACGGAGCAGCAGACGGGGAGGCCGCCTGTGAGGGGGAGCGGGCCAGCAATGTAACCGCGATCGGCTGCAATCCCTTCGGCGCCAGGAGCGGGTACTTCGCCGGTTGTTTGGATGAGGTAAGGGTACTGGCCAGGGCGCAGTCGGCGGACGAGGTCGCCGAAGAGGCGGCGCCGGGCCGTCTGCCGTAGCCGTTGACGCCATCTCAGGTTGGGGCCGTACCCCGCCGGCCTTGGGGCACCACCTTGGCGCGGTACCGGCCCGCGTCCTACAGTGCGCCGACGGGTGTTGTCGCTGTAGGGCGGGGGCCTGTACCCCGCCGGCGTTGGGGCTCCACCCTGGCGCGGTACCGGCCCGCGTCCTGGAGACGTGCGGCGCCCGCGCCCTGCAGGCGCGCGACGCTCGCTAGGCCTCAGCCCACCCCAGCCACTTCTCCTTGCTCGGGGGTACCAGGAGCTCCTCGGGCATGGGCGGGAAGCCCTCCTGAAGGTCCTGGTACATTTGAGGCAGACCCCACTTCTCCCAGTCACGCTCCTCGGGCTCCCCGATGGGGCTCTTGCCCATGGCGGAGGGCTCGGCCGGGGCGAGTATTTCGGCGTCGGCCGCGGTGCAGGGATCTACCGAGTAGAAGCGCATCATGCTCGCCTCGACGCATCTGGGGGCCTTGCCGCCCACGTAGACCACACGGTACGACAACGTCCGCATGGGCAGCCAGACGCCTTGCTCGATTTGCCGGATGTCCTCGGCCAGCGTACTGGTCCTCTCAATGGCGCCTTCGATGCCGTAGAGCATGGTATCCACGCGGAGGGGCGTAAAGGCGAGCTCGGGGCAGAGCCAGACGGCGGTGATGTGGGGATCGTCCGGCCTCAGGGGCCGGGACGCGTAGCTGTGGATGAGAAGGACCCGGCACGAGCGGCCCTGGACCACGGGGTTTTGGGGCCACACGGAGACGTGGTGAGGCGAGAGGGAGGCGAAGCTATGCGGGCGGAAACTGCCTCCAAACAACCAGAACTGCCGCAGCGGGCGCCTGGTCACCAGCAGGGGAGTAGCGGTACGGCGCGTGGTGAGCTTGCCGCTGGTGGAATCGTGCGTGTTCAGGGTCTTTCCGTCGCAGGTGGTGATCCTCACCACGCTGCGCCGCCTGCGGTGGAGGTCTCCGACGGCGTAGGCTCGGGCGAAGCCCCAGACGTTGTCCCCGCGGGCTCCTGATCCCTGGGCGAACAGGCCGCGTTGGTCCACGCGCCAGCGTGCGCCGTCGCAGACGAAGTGGAACGCGAAGGCCTCTCCGGAACCGCGCCCCTCCATCAGCAGACCGGTGGGCCCGGTGCGGTCCAGCACCCAGAGCGCCTGCGCCCGGAATGCGGTGAGTGCCTGCTCCCGGTTGGCCAGGGCCGCCAGTGCCCGACAGACCCGGTCGTCGAGGCCGACACTTGCCTTTGCACCGTTAAGCTCCGTGCCATCGGCGGCCCGCACCGGGCCGGTATCCGCACGCCAACCCCGCAGGGGACGGAACACCAGATACGGCCGCAGGCTTCCGTCCGGCAGTCGCTCCACGAACCGCCGCCCGACCCGCCGGTACTGCCGGTGGCAACGGCAGATGTAGATCAGCCCGTCATCGGCAAAGTCCGCATCGTAATCGCCCTCCTGGTCCCAGAAGCCGCCCCGGCAGGTGCCGGTGTGGCACCGGGGGAGGCGGCCCTCGAACAGGGCAGAGGCGGCGCACAGCAGGGCGTACAGGACCGCCCACGCGGTGATGATGCTCAGCGGGAAGCCGAGGATCAGACCGAACCACCCGAAGCGATGGTAGGCCCACCCACTCCCCGCGATGCCCAGCAGAAGCAGGGCGGTGAGGCACAGACACTCCATCAGGGTGGCGGCGAGCCGAGGTGGCAGACGACCGGGCGATAGGGCCAAGGGGCTCTCCCCTTATCGCACCCTGGGTTCAGACCGGTACTTTGCGCGGCTTTCGCCCGGCGGGTCCCCGTCACCTGCCGTGTACGCCGCCGCCACACGAGAAGGACCGCGCAGGAGGTGGGGACCTGAAGGGGGAAACAAAACAGCCGTCAGGACAGTGGTCCCGACGGCCGTTTGGTTGCATATGGTGGACGAGAAGAGATTCGAACTCTCGACCTCCTCCGTGCGAGGGAGGCGCTCTCCCAGCTGAGCTACTCGCCCAAACGCATACTGGACAGTTATTATACCGACGTGCCCGCGGCGGCGTCAAGGACGATTCGCCCCGGGGTGGTGACCTGCAGCCGCACGTGGGACCACGGCGCCACAGGCCGCACAGCATACGGGGTCTGAGGCCCGTGGCCCCCAAGCGATCCGCGGGATCGCCGGGGGGCAGCGCCCCGCGACGTTGGCCCAGGCCGCGACACCAACGCTCGCAAGCACGCTTCGTCCCTTGCCGCCGCACAAACCCCGGCTCTCCCATCCTTGCCAGGAGGCCCAGATCCCATGTCTGCCGACTCACCGCCCCTGCCCTACCAGGACCCGTCCCTGCCCGCCGAGCAGCGGGCCGGCGACCTCGTCTCTCGCATGAATGCCGAGGAGAAGGTGTCTCAGATGCTCCACGAGGCCCCGGCCATCCCGAGGCTGGGAGTGCCGGCCTACAACTGGTGGAACGAGTGCCTCCACGGCGTGGGCCGCGCCGGCATCGCCACCGTCTTCCCCCAGGCCATCGGTCTGGCCGCCACCTGGAACCCCGAGCTCATGGGCCGCGTGGCCACGGCCATCAGCGACGAAGCCCGGGCCAAGCACCACCACGCCCTGGCCGCTGACGGCTCCTCGGAGTGGTACTACGGCCTCACCTTCTGGTCGCCGAATGTCAACATCTTCCGCGATCCGCGTTGGGGCCGGGGACAGGAGACCTATGGCGAGGACCCGTACCTCACCGCCCGCATGGGCGTGGCCTTCGTCCGGGGCCTGCAGGGCGATGACGCCACCTACCTCAAGCTCGTCGCCACCCCCAAGCACTATGCCGTGCACAGCGGGCCGGAGAAGGACCGCCACGGGTTTGACGCCGTCGTCGGGCAGCGCGATCTGCGCGAGACCTACCTGCCCGCTTTCGAGGCCTGCGTGAAAGAGGGCGGGGCCTGTTCGGTGATGTCGGCCTACAACCGTACCAATGGCGAGGCCTGCAGCGCGAGCCCGACATTGCTGCAGCGTATCCTGCGGGACGAATGGGGCTTTTCCGGCTACGTGGTCTCCGACTGCGGCGCCATCGACGATATCCATGCCCACCACCATCTGGCGCAGACCGCGGAAGAGGCCGCCGCTTTGGCGGTGCAGGCCGGCTGCGATCTCAACTGCGGCTGCACCTACAAGGCACTGAGCGCCGCGCTGGAGCAGGGACTCGTGACCGAGGCCGAGATCGACCGCTGCGTGACGCGCCTGTTCGAGGCCCGCTTCCGGCTGGGCATGTTCGACCCGCCGCAGAGAGTGGCGTACGCACAGATCCCCATCGAGGTCAACGACTGCCCGCAGCACCGCGAGCTGGCCCTGCAGGCCGCGCGGGAATCCATCGTCCTTTTGCGCAACAAAGGCGGGCTTCTCCCGCTGGGAGAGGACGTGAAGACTATCGCCGTCGTCGGCCCCAATGCCGATGATGTCGAGGTGCTGCTGGGCAACTACAACGGCGAGCCGTCGCATGCGGTGACCCCGCTGGAGGGCATCCGCTACCGTGCCGGAGACGGAGTACAGGTGCGGTACGCCAAAGGCTGCGAGCCGGTGGGCGGGTCGGTGGAGTCCTTTGCGGAGGCCTTCGAGGTTGCCCGGGAAGCGGACGTCATCATCGCCGTCATGGGGCTCTCGGCCTGCCTGGAAGGCGAGGAGGGCGAGGCTAACCTCATCGACAAGAGCGGCGACCGCACGGACATCGGCCTGCCCGGCATGCAGGAGGCCCTGCTCAAGCAGCTCCAAGGCCTGGGCAAGCCCATCGTGCTCGTCTTGCTCAGTGGCAGCGCCGTGGCGGTGAACTGGGCCCATGAAAACGCGGCCGCGATCCTGGCCACCTGGTACGGCGGCGAGGAGGCGGGCACGGCTTTGGCCGAGGTGCTCTTTGGGGACTACAACCCCGCCGGTCGGCTGCCGGTGACGTTCTACAAGTCCCTGCAGCAGCTCCCGCCTTTCGAGGACTACGCCATGAGCGGCCGCACCTACCGGTTCATGCAGGAGGAGCCTCTCTACGGCTTCGGCTATGGATTGAGCTACACGCTCTTTGCCTACAGGAACCTCCGGCTGTCTGCGGAGAGCATCCAGGCGGGCGAAGGCGTCGAGGTCTGTGTGGAGGTGAGCAATCTGGGCACCCGGGCCGGTGACGAGGTGGTCCAGCTCTACCTGAGCGACCGGCAGGCCTCGGTGCCGGTGCCGATTCGTCACCTCGAGGGCTTCACCCGGGTTCACCTGGCCCCCGGCGAGACGAAGACGGTCGGCTTCACGCTCAAGCCGGAGCAGATGGTCTGCTACGCCGACGACGGCACGGCGATGATCGAGCCGGGGTGGTTCGAGGTGACGGTAGGGGGAGGCCAGCCGCCGGCGCCGGACTGCGTGACGGCGAGGTTCGAGGTGGCGGGGTAGGGGCGGCGCAGGCCAGCTCGAGACCGGCGCCACCAGTGCGGGGCGGGTTCGTCTTGGGGAGGGCGGCACACGCCGTCACGGGCCGATCCGCAAGACGGTCTTACTGCTGATCCGAGCCTCGAGTTGGCTGATGATCTGGGAGAGGTCCACGTTGCGGCTGGCCGCCAGTCCTAGGCACCGCGCGATGCCACTCTCATCGGTGCTCAGTCGCTCTGCGAGGGCCAGCCTCAGTCCGCTTCCCTTCTGCGACAAGCTGTAGGCGTGGAAGTGCACCGCGTCTCCCAGGTGTGGTCCGCCGATGTCAGCGAAGTCGAACTGGTCGGCCATGTAGTGGAGCAAGTGGTCCTGGAGGGCCAGAACGAGGTGCTTGCCGATGTGGTCGAATGTGCCCGCCTTGTGATGCATCTGCACAGGGGTCGTCTTCGCAGTCATTTTCCAGTTCATACCGAATGGCTTGGCCGACTCGGCGTCTGCTGCGTCCACCGCGATCCCCTTGCTCTGGAGGAAACGCTGCCTTTCCGGCCAGACTGTCCCCGTCGTGTCTATAGTCTGTAGCTCGATCCCGACGAAGTCGACAACGGTAGTACCACGAACAGACACCAGGCAGTGGTCGACGCGGCCACCGGGCACGCGAAGCTCGTTCACGACATGCAACTCGTTCCCCGGCTCGTGCAGGGTCAGCGGGTGGATGGAGTCCACGAACACCTGGCTGCGCTCCAACAAGCGGTGGGGACAGATCACTATATGTCGTTGCTCAGACCCGTGGCGGACCGTGCAGGTGCCGATGCTGACGTCCGGCTGGCTCTTCCGTACCTTGGTGCAACGGGTGTCTAGGTAGGGGCACCATTGCCCGCGCACGAGCTCGGCCCAGTGCGCGGATGCGCGTCCTTTCGTGGGCCGCCCGAATAGCTCGGTGACGCGGTTCACAGGAGCCTCCTGCAGCGTTCCCGGGCTATCGCGATGTACTCGTTCGAGATGTCTATCCCTACGGACTTGCGCCCGAGCGACTGGGCGACCCGCATCGTCGTGCCTGTCCCGCAGAAGGGGTCCAGCACCAGCCCATTCCCTGGACAGGTAGCGAGAATCGGTATCTTGCAGATATCCTCCGGGTAGGGGGCGAAGTGCCCGTTGCGCCCCTGAGTATCCTCCGGGATGATGTCCCAAACGTCACCGGGCTTGGTTCCGTTTGGGTGGTACTTCAGGAAGTAGAACCCCCGCTCGCGCAGCTCTCTGGCCCTGCCGGAGACGCGTTCCGAGTCCGAGTGCGTGGCACGCTGCTGCCCCCTGAGGATCATTCGGAAGTCAGACAGCCGCCCAAGCCGGATCTCTTCCAGCATCGCGTCCAGGGCGCTGTAGGCTTCTGTCTTCTCCTCCTCCGTAAGGCAGGTGGACAGCTCTATTTGGCGCCTGTACCTCACCCCACTCACGCCGGTTGCTGACACAACGGCGCCGTTGACCACGCGCGTGCTACCGGGCCTGCTGCGGATCGCGTCGACATCGTAGTAGTACCCGCGCGGCAACTTGACCAAGTGAAATACGGTCTCGTGGACGTTCCGCAGCTTGTCGGTACTGTTGTCTGGCCCGCCTTTCACCTTGTGCCAGACAACGTCATTGCGTAGCACCCACCCCTGGCGGTCGCAAAGCGCGATCGCCACGCGCCACGGCAGTCCCAGGAGTCTCTTGTCGAGGTAGGCATCGCCCATATTGAGCCAGAACGAGCCGGTGGGCTTGAGCACTCTGTGTAGTTGGGCGAACACGGCGAGCAGCCCTTCGATGTACTCCTCGGGGTGACGCTCGAGGCCGATTCCGCCGCCCTCATAGGCCCGCTGCCCCCAGTACGGTGGACTGGTCATCGAGCAGTCCACAGACTCTGACGGCATGCTCGACAGCACCTCGAGGGCGTCGCCGACCACGAACATTGGCGTGATCTGGCGCGAAACAGCGTACTCGGCGAATGAGACGGCGTCTAGCGTCTCCATGGCGCGCAGTATAGCACACGTCCGGGGCCGTCTGCACCCTGCGCGGCAGCACAGGGCCGTCGCCGCCGCACTCCGCCCCTATTCGGCCGCTCCGGACGGCCTCGGGGGCCACCGATGGCGCCCTCTACCCCATCCCCTCCGCCACCTTCTCCAACTCCTCCCGGGGCAGGTCTCCGGTGACGATGATGCTCAGGTCGCCCTTGTCCATCCTCACCACATTGCCCGCAGGGCCCATCTCGCGGCCGAATCGACCGGCGCCGCCGCCCTGGCCCGCTCCCCGCTCGCCCCTGCGTGGGTCGGACCCGTCCCTGCCGCCTCGGTCGCGCCGCCCGACCCCTTCCCCGGGGCCTTCCTCCCGGCCCCTACCGCGCCCCTGCGGTCCGCCGCTATTGCGGCCGCCCTCTGCCGCCCTCATCTGGATGATCGACAGCGACCCCAGCCCGTCGCTGTAGCGCAGCTCCGCCGCCAGTCGGTCGCCCTGGCGTAGACGGTGCAGATAGCTCCCCTGAGGCCTGTAGCCCCTCGGCACGTACCCGGGGCTCAGCAGGTCGAAGCCCACGGCGCCGGCGAGAGTCTCCAGATCGGCGGCCTCGATGGCCACCACCGGCCCTCGTTCCGCCGGTGGCGGCGTCTGCCTCGCGGGCGGCTCCACATCGAAGTCGATGGTCTCGTACTGTGTGTCCGAAAGCGCCCTGCCGTCGGGGGCGAGAAGCACGGTGCGCAGCGGGAGATTGGTCTGACGATCCAGCCACAGGTCCAGGCCCCCACCGTGAAGGCGGCGCAGCGCGAGGTACAATGCAGGACGCCCGGCCACCTGCCCGGTGCCCAGAATGCGGGCGCGGTAATGCTCCCGGAGCAGGTCTGGGTCGAGGTTCAGAGGGTCGCCGCCCGCGCGGATCATGCGGGCCCCGCGACCCCTTCCGCCCCGCGCCCACACCCGGCCCTCGGCGTGGATCACCTCGGTGCCCTTCACCGGACCGTCCAGATAGCGGATGACCACCCGACCCTCCCCCCGATGCACCCGGGCATGTGACTCGGAGAAGCCCTCGGGGGTGTAGGCCCGAGTCTGCACGGTCCCCTCGCAGGCCACAGTCTCGCGCGCCCGCTGGGCCGCGACAACGAGCGCGATGGCCCGCTGATGGCGGCAGTGACCGTAGATAAGCAGGGCGCCGGCCACCACCACCAGGGTGGCAAAGAACAGCACAAGGAGCGTCTTGACCGGCACCCGGCCTGATCTCATCCGTCTGTGCCTCCGGCATCCAGCATCGCCAGACTCATCCCCAGAGCGGCCTCGTCCGACATCGGCTGCTGCCAACCTACGGCCACGAGTTGCTCGTCGGCCACTCCGGTGGCCGCCAGGTCGAAGGAGGTGTTCGCCGGGGTGATTCCCGGCAGCACCGTCCCGTGGAGCACCACCAGGGCAATCAGCACCGCGGCCGCCATGGCCAGCGCGGGCTCCCAGGCGTTCTGCATCCACACCACGGCGCGGCGCCGTGGCTTCAGGCGCGCCCGCACCGCCGGCCACAGGTCGGGGACGGGCGGAGAGGCCGCCTTCTGTGCCCCCTCCACGG
>Ga0334884_1003369_pt1 | contig 18215 bp, 17 predicted proteins | sample GraSluR1_MG_7_FD_207215 | JGI IMG/M metagenome (GOLD analysis project Ga0334884, IMG submission 207215) | Sludge microbial communities from methane-producing bioreactor in Wageningen University, Netherlands - Granular Sludge_12_05 R1 | ecosystem: Engineered > Bioreactor > Anaerobic >...
GGCGGCGTGAACTTGGCGCAGCTGCTCGCCTGAGACGTTCCGCAGGGAAGGGTACCTGGGTTGAGTGAGTACCTCCCTGCCTCCCTCTCAGGTGCCAATATGCTCCACCAATACTCGAACAATCACTGAAAAGCCCAGGGCGGCGTACAGCCCCATAGCCGCCTGCATGCTCGGGAGCGTGTCCAGGCGCATCAGGCGGTAGCGCCGCGCCCGGGCCTCCTCGATGATGCGCGCTGCCAGCGCCCCGCCCAGACCCAATCCGCGGAACGCCTCGCGCACGTATAGCCGCTTCATCTCGCAGACCCCGTCATCAATCCGGCGCAGCGCCACACAGCCGGCGACCTGCCCATCCACCAGGGCCAGGATCAGCGCGCCCTCCGGCGGGGCATACTTGCCGGGCAAGCCCTCCAGCTCCGCATCGAACCCCTGGAACCCCAGGTCAATCTCTAGCGATGCAGCGTACTCGACAAAGAGCTGGCGGATCTCCGCCAATCTCTCTTGTCCCTCCACCGTCACCAGCGCCATATCCCGCCGTTCCGATTCCTCGCGCAGCAAGAGCCAGCCTCCCTACAGCCTGTGCGATGCCGATAGCGCAAGTATAGGCCGGCCGCCCGGGCAGCGGTAATGCGGGCTTGGCGGGACGTCTCGCGACAAAAGGGGCTAGCGCTCTCTGGCGCCGCTCGGTGCGTTCCTTTCTGCCACCGGCCCCTCCGGCAGTGCAAAGGGCGATTCCAGGCCGTGGCGCTCCAGCAGCGCGGCATCCTGCAACAGTTCCTCGGTGGGGCCATCGGCCACGATGCGCCCGCCATCCAGCACCACGGTGCGCGGGCACAGCTCCCACACCAGGCGCATATCGTGGGTGGCCACCAGCAACGCCTGGGGCAGCGTGCGCAGCAGGGCCACCAGCTCGCGGCGGCCCCGGGGGTCCAGTCCGGCGGTGGGCTCATCCAGGGCCAGCAGCTCGGTGGGCATGGCCAGCACCGTGGCGATGGCCACCCGCTTGCGCTCGCCCAGGCTAAGGTGGTGGGGCATGCGCTCCTCGGCGCCCGCCATGCCCACCTGGGCCAGCGCCCAGGCCACCTGTTGCCGCACTTGCTCCGGGGGCCGGCCCAGGTGTAGCGGGCCAAAGGCCACGTCATCGAACACGGTGGTGGAAAAGAGCTGGTCATCGGGGTTCTGGAACACCAGGCCCACCCGCGCGCGCACGGCCCGCAGGTTGCGGCGGCTCAGCTCCAGCCCTGCCACGGCCAGGCGCCCCTGCATCAGGCGCTCGTCATAGAGCACGCCGTTCAGGTGCCCCAGCAGGGTGGACTTGCCCGCGCCGTTGGGCCCCACCAGCCCGATCCGCTCCCCGGCCTCCCCTCGCAGGCTGACGCGATCCAGCGCCAGGCGCCCGTTGGCATAGTGAAACGAGAACTGCTCGATCTGCAAAAGGGGAGTGGTCAAAGCGCGTCTCCTCGGCTAGAGATAGGCCAGTGCGGCGGCGCCCGCCAGGGCCGCGCCCCAGCCCAGAGCGGCGTAGGTGCCTCCGTTGCGCCATGCCAGGCCGTGCAATGCGCGGGGCGCCCCGTCATAGCCCCGGGCCAGCATCGCCAGATAGATGCGCTCGGCGCGGGCGATGCTGCGGATCAAGAGCGAGCCGACCATGCCCCCCAACACCCGCGCGCGCCAAAAGACGCTGCGCCCGTCGCCCGCCGAGCGGGCCGCCCGCGCCGTCTGCAAGCGGGCCGCCTCCTCTGCCAGCACGAACAGGTAGCGGATCATGAGGGTCAGGGTGGTGCAAAGGATCGGGGGCAGGCGCAGCAGCCAGAGGGCATGGAGCAGGGCGGGCAAGGGCGTGGCGGCCACCAGCAGGGCGCTCATCCAGATCGCCAGCCAGGCCCTGGCCAGGATCGTGGCCATGGCAACCAGCCCCTCGCGGGTGAGGGTCAGGGCCAGGGGGCCCCAGTGCAGCGCCCACAGGGGCTCTCCGGCGCGCACAAAGGGTACCGAGAGGGCGATCAGCCCGACAAAGGGCAGCGCCAGGCCGGTGCGTTTGAGCAGGGTGGCCCAGGGCAAGCCCGAGAGCCCCACGGCGCCCGCCGCCAGCAGGCCAAAAGCCGCCAGCGCTCGCCATGCCCCGTCCGGCAGCGCGGAGACGGCCACGATATAGGCGAGGGCGGCCAGCAGCTTGAGGCGGGGGTCCAGCCGGTGCACCGGGCTGGACCCCGCCAGATAGGGCTCGCGCAAGGTCTGCACAGGTGGGGCTAGACGGCTGCGTGGGAGCGACGCGCCAGCCGGGCCAGGCCCCAGGTCAGCCCGGCCACCAACAGGGCGCCGATCACACCGGCCAGGATGGTCGCCAGGGCCTCGTTGCCCACCCCGGGCAGCACATAGTCGGGGATGACCTCAAAGGGCGCGTCCTGGGCCTGCTCGATAAAGCCCTGATCCTCGGCCACGCGCTCCAGGCCGTCGGGGTGCGACGAGGCCAGGGGGGAGAGGAGCGCCACGGCCAGGGCCAGCAACAGCGCGTACAACCAGATGCGACGAGATGGCGTCTTCATGCAGCGCCCTCCTGTTTGGGAGATGGGGCTCCAAGGGCGAGCAGATCGGGCCGGGCGGCGCGCACAAAGGCCAGCACCCCCAGGGTGATCAGCCCCTCGCCGACGCCGATGAGGGCATGGACGCCGCCCATCGCCGGGAGCACCAACCCCCAGGGCGAGGCCCCCGAGAGGGCCAGCTCAGCGGCGGCCGCCAGCGAGGCGATCATCACCGAGAGCCAGGCAGCCGCAAAAGCGGCCACGGCGCGGCCCCAATCCTTGTCTCCCAGCAGGCGCGAGAACAGGCGATAGACGAGCCAGCCCACCAGCACGCCCACAATGGCCATATTGAATACGTTGGCCCCCAGGGCCAGCAGCCCGCCATCCTGAAAGACCAGGGCCTGCACCACCAGCACGCTGGTCAGCACGGTCATACCGGCCCAGGGTCCCAGCAGGATGGCTGCCAGGGCGCCGCCCAACAGGTGCCCCGAGGTGCCGCCGGCCACGGTAAAGTTCATCATCTGGGCGGCAAAGATAAAGGCGGCGGTCACGCCCATCAAGGGCACCTGGCGCTCCTCCAGGGTGCGGGTGAGCCGCCGGGCGCCATAGCCCACGCCCCCTGCGGCAGCAACCCAGGTGGCCGCGGCGGTGGCCGTATTCAGGAATCCGTCCGGAATGTGCATGCGCGTTCCTTTCTACAGGGGTGATGAATGCAGCGCCGGGCCTGGCGTTCAGTCGTGGGCGGGCGCACCCCGCCGGGCGCGGCAGTCGGCGCAGAGGCCGGGGATGGTCACGTCGTCCAATTGGGCGGCAAAGCCATGCTCAGCCAGCAGGGCCTCCAGCAGCGGATCGGCGGCCTCCAGCGAGACGCCCAGGATGCGCCCACATGCCTGGCAGGCCAGGTGTAGGTGGGGGCCGCGCACGCCCAATAGCTCGTAGCGCATCTGGCGGTCGCCCGCCTCCACCGCCGCCACCAGGCCAAACTCGCGCAACAGGTCCAGGGTGCGATAGATGGTCGAGAGGTCCACGGCGGCGCTGGTGCGCTGCACCCGCGCGTGCAGCTCTTCCGCCGTGGCAAAGCGCCCCGCATGGTGGAGCGCCGAGAGCACCATCTCACGTTGCGGGGTCATACGCAGCCCGCGCCGCCGGAGCTGCTCGGCAAAGACCTGTTCGCATGCCATAGTTGCGCCCCTTTGCTATTGCAATCAACTGCAACAAGGATACGCAAGGGGGGCTGGCTGTCAAACTGGGGCAAAGACGGCGCCAGGGGCGGGCGAGACGCCCGCCCTCCACGTGGGGAAGGAATCTGTCAGCGCTCGATGCGTACTGTGCCCAGGATCGCGTGGTCTGATGCGACGCCCTTGGCAGCGACGACCGGCGCGCGCGCCCCCGTCTCACGGTCGTACAGGCCCACGATGACGGTGTAGTCGCCCGCAGCAGCATCGGGCGGAACCAGCAGCGAGCGGCAATCGAGGAGGGCATCGTCGCGCGCCAGGGTGTCCAAAGGGATCAGGCCGTTGCGCGGGTCGCCGTCGGACTGGGCCGCCAGCGCGCCCTCGGGGTCGAGCAGTTGCAGGAACACGGCATAGGGCCGCTCGATGGGCGCATCGGCGCTCCAGACCAGGGCCACCGGCAAGGTATCGCCCGGCGCGGCCTGGGCGGGCAGCGGGCCGGCGGCCAGGCGCAGATCGCCCGCCCAAGCGCCTATGTCCACCGCGCCCTCGGCGCTACAGGGTCGCTCATAGAGCACGGCGCGGTTGTGGCCATGCTCGTGGGCCAGGGCGCGGGCGGCGAGTTGCTCCAGCCACCAGCCGCCCTGGTTGCCGGGGTGTTGCAGGGGCGCCTGATAGGTGACCAGCCAGAGGCGCCTGTGGGATTGGGCCAGCGTGGACATTTGCGCATCCACCTCTTCGTCGGTGAACCAGCCCAAATAGTAGGCCACCGGCGCCTGGGGCGCGTACATGCGCAGCATGCCTTCCTGCCAGATATAGCTGACGATGACGCCATCGCCGGGGCGCGCCAGTTGCGCCAGGGTTTGGCCCAGGGGGCGCATGTCATCCATCGGCAGCGCCACGGGCCGGTAGGCGTGGGGCAGGCTCACGCCCCAGGCGAGCAGCAGCGCCAGGCCCAGGGGCAGCCCCCAGCGGCGCAGCCGCACCAGCCCGGCCCCTGCAAGGGCGCACAGGGCGGGCAGCAGGTAGAGGAAAAAGCGCGGAATCACAAAGGGCGTGATGGCCTGAGCGAAATAGCCTGCCGCCACAGGCGCCAGCAGCACGGTCGCCAGCAGCCCCCGGCGGGCATCCCGCCCGCGATAGACCTCCCAGGCGGCGGGGATCGCCAGGGCCCCCAGGGCCAGCCCGGCCCAGGGCAGCGGCCCATAGGGGCCGGCGGCCAGGGTCGTGCCCACATACTGGAGGTATGTGGGCAGGTTCCAGGCGGCGCGCTCCATAGGCACGTTCTGGGCCCCCGCAAAGGCGGTACGCCAGGTGAGGGCCACCCAGGGGGCCAGCAGCGCTCCCGCGCTGGCCAAAGCCGCCGCCCAGGGGGCCGCGCGCCTCCAGGCGGCGCGCCAGCCGGGCCGCGTGACGGCCAGCCAGCCTGCCAGCCAAAGCCCCTGGGCCAGGATCAACAACGCGGCATAATAGTGAGCGCCCAGGGCCAGAGCCGTTGCCAGGGCATAGCCCCCCCAGAGGGCCACGGCGCGCCTGCCGCGCGGCCGCCGGTCGCCGGAGAGGAGGGCGCGATCCAGCAGCGTAAGGGCCGTCCAGCCCCAGAGGGCCACCCAGGGGTAGCCCTTGGCCTCGCGGTCATAGTATACGGCCATGGGGGCCAGGGCCATGAGCCCCGCCGCGAAAAGGCCCGCCGCCGGGCCGCCCAGCCGCCGCCCCCAATAGTAGGCCAGGGCCACTGTGCCCAGGCCGCACACCGCCGAAAGCAGCCTGATCTGCCAGACGCCATCGCCCAGCAGCCCCAGCCAGAGCCCCAGGACCAACCGGTGGGCGGGCGGGTTGGTATCGTTGGTCAGGCGCGACATCTCGACCACGCGGGCCAGCCCGGCATGGGCCAGATAGGCGTTGTTGCCCTCGTCCCACCAGAGGCCGTAGCGGTCGAGCTGCCAGGTGCGCAGGGCTGCCGCCACTGCCAGGATGGCCAACAAGGCCAGCCAGACTTGGCGGCGGCCAGAGGGCGTGGCGGTTGCGGTTGTCAGCTCAGATGTGGGCAAAAGCACATCCCCTTTACGTGTGCCTATACATGCTGGCCTTGTACGTCTCGATCTCTTTCATCTGCTCAGGGGAGAGAGGCCCTCGACCTAACGCTTCGGCATCCTCCAGGACATGGGATTCGGTGCGAAAGCCTGGCACGGGGATCGTGCGCGGGCTACGCGCCCAGATCCAGCCCAAAGCGCCTTGTGCATAGCTGCGCCCGTCGAGAGTCAGCGTTTGGCGCAAGGCTTCGGCTGTCTCTAGATCCTCCAGGAAGCGCTGTACCTGGAAGAAACCATGTCGCAAATCCTCTTCAGGTAGGCGAGTCTCAGGTGACCAGTGACCACTGAGCAGCCCCAAGGCAAGGGGGATGCGGTTCAGGCTGGCAAGATCGTGGGCCTCGCACAAGGCCAGCATCTTGGGGGCGTCCATCATGATATTGAGTCGGTGCATGATGGCGGTGCAGTGTGGCCCTTGGGCAAAGAGCGCTGCCCTTTCGGGGTCGTCGGTGCTCCAGCCATAGTAGCGAATCTTGCCCTCTTTTACCAGGTCTTCCAAGGTCTCGCGCGCCTCAGCGGCAGGTTCCAGCGCGAGGTCTCGTAGATGCAGTAGATAGACATCAATGGCATCTATGCCCAGGCGGCGCAGGCTCCCCTCGCAGGCGCGGCGGATGGCGGGGGGACTGGCATCCTCGCCCGTGACCTTGCGGGTGGCCTCGTCTATGGCGTAACCGAACTTGGTCGAGATGACGACCTGGTCGCGGCGACCCTGCAATGCTTGCCCCAACACAGTCTCGGCGTGGCCGCAGCCGTATTCGTCGGCGGTGTCGAAGTAGTTGATGCCCAAATCTATGGCGCGATGGATGGCCCGAATCGAGGCCGAGATCTCTTCTTGAGGATAGTCAAGCTGATAGTCTTCTTGCCAGCCCATGCCCCCTATCCGAGCAGTGCCCAATCCCAGGGCGCTGACCACCAACCCACTACGCCCCATAGTGCGAATCATGCCCATGTCCGCCTCCTTTTCCTATGGCGCAAATCCAAGCCTGGCGCCAGCCTTTGGCGCAAGTGAAACAAGCGCGGGTGCAACGCTGACACGCACAAGCCGGGCCTGCGTCCCCCAAGAGAGCGCTGGCCCGGCCATTGCTTTGACGCCGCTTGCCTTCTTGGCCTATTTGATGGCGTACAGCGAGCCGTCGTCGCTGCCGATGTAGACGATCCCGCCTGCAATCGCCGGCGAGGTGCGCACCCAGTCGTTGGTGCGGTACTTCCAGCGCTCTTGGCCGGTCCGGGTATCCACGGCATAGAGATGGCCATCGTCACTGCCGATGTACACCACCCCGCCCGAAAGGGAGGGCGATGAGCGGATCCAGTCCTCGGTCTGGAAGCGCCATTTCTCCTGGCCGGTGCGGGCGTCTACAGCGTAGAGATAGCCGTCGTCGCTGCCCACATACACCACCCCATCGGCCACGGCCGGCGAGGAGCGGATCCAGTCATTGGTCCGAAAGCGCCATTTTTGCTGGCCGGTGCGGGCGTCTATGGCATAGAGATAGCCGTCGTCGCTGCCCACGTATACCACGCCATCGGCGATGGCCGGCGAGGAGTCCACATAGTCGGCGGTCTGGAAGCGCCAACGCAGTTGGCCGGTGTTGGCATCCAGGGCATAGAGGTAGCCGTCCTCGCTGCCGATATAGACCACCCCGCCCGAGACGGCCGGCGAGGAGCGGACCCAGTCCTCGGTCTGATAACGCCATTTTTGCTGGCCGGTGCTGGCATCCACAGCGTAGACATAGCTATCGTCGCTGCCAAAGTACACCACCCCGCCCGAGACGGCCGGCGCAGGCACCACCCAGTCGGCGGTCTGAAAGCGCCAACGTTGCTGGCCGTTGTTGGCGTCCAGGGCATAGAGGTAGCCATCGCAACTGCCGAAATACACCACCCCGTTCGCGACTGCTGCCGAAGAGCCGACCATGTCGCCGGTCTCGAACTTCCAGCGCTCCTGGCCGTTGTTGGCGTCCAGGGCATACAGATAGGTATCCAGGCTGCCCAGGTATACCACCCCGCCGGCGATGGTGGGGGAGGCATAGATCACGGCGCCCGTCCTGAACGACCAGGCCAGTTCGCTCAACTTCTCGGGGCCTCCGCTGGGATAGACCCCCGTGCGTTCCAGGTTGGCCCTGAACATGGGTGCCTCAGTGCGGTCAACCCCTACGCGCGGAATGCTCAAGCGGCAGCCCGCGCTGACGATAACCAAGGCTATGACAATCCAGAGCAAGCCCCGTTTGAACCCCATGTTGCCCCCCTTTTTTGGATGAGCCCCAGGCAGCACAAGTCGGCGCGCTGCCTGGGATCTGTTGTGGCGGAGGTCTGCCGCCCTTGCAGATGCCTCTCGCTGCGCGATCTAGCTGAGGAACTTGGCCATGTCGGAGCCCGCGCTGAGCATCCGGTCGAAATCCTGATCCCACAGGGCCATGAACTGCCCAAACGAGCTGCGGTCATAGGGATAGTTGTAGAATGCCTCTGTCGCCAAGTCGCCGTCGTCATCGGCATAAAAGCGCGCCACCGCTGCGGGGCTGTTCAGCCCATTGATGGCATCCAAGAACCCCAGGCGATTCCGCTCGGCAGCCGTGCCTTTGCGGAAATAGGCGGTCAGCAGGCAGCCGCCGCGAAAGTCCCGCGCCACCAGGTTGGGCCGCACGGCGTGCTTGGCCCCAACCCGCGCCTCCCCCTCGTCGCTGACAGCATAACCCAAGAACTCGAGATGGCTCTTGATCCGATCCAAATCTGCGCTCATATCACGAACCTCCATGTTGCTCCTGTGTGTTGCGGGCCGACGGGTCCATCATAACAGACGTCGTTCAGAGTGTAAAGCGTTTTGGGCGCCCAATCTCGCCAAGGACCGGGCATCGCCATCTCAGGGCGTCGCCGGGCCGGCCAGGGGCGGCGCGGCCTGGTGGATGCGCTGCAGGATCTCCAGGCGCTCCTCCGGCGTGGCCCAGCGCGGTTGGGCATAGTCCTCCAGCACCGTGGTCAGGATCTCGCTATGCAGCAGGCGCCCCTGGTAGATGGTATGGCGCGCGATCAGGCCGGTGCGCGTCTCCCAGCTCCACATCTGGTCGAAAAAGAGGTTGCCCAGGCCATAGACGATGATGCCCGGCCCCTGGGCCGAGGATGCATCGTAGGGCTCCCAGGCCTGGGGCACGTGGCTCTGGACGCCCGTGACGATATCGGCGCCCACCTCGCGCAGCTCACGAAACTCTTCCACCTGCTGCGCCGTGGGGTAGGGGTTGTAGGTCTCCAGGTATTGCAGCTCGATGGCGACCAGGTCCACCTCCGGATCGGCGTCCAGCTCTGAGATCAGGGCCAGCAAGCGCTCCTTGTTGTTGTAGAAATAGCAGGCGCCCGGCAGCTCGTCGGTGGCCCAGGCCCAGGAGGGCTCAAAGGCCAGCGTGGCGATGAACGCCAGCCGATTGCCGTTGTGCTCGATGAACAGGGGCGCGCAGGCTTCCTCCTCGTTCAGCCCGCTGCCATAGATGGGGATGCCCCGCTCGCGGTAAAAGGCGATGGACTCGCGGGCCCCGGCATAGCCATAGTCATTGACATGGTTGCCTGAAAGCCCCACAATGTCCGTCCCGATGGCCTCCAGCGCCCCCCAATAGGGATAGTCGCTGCAAAAGGTCAGGTTGCCCGAGGCTGTGTTCACCGGGCAACCCTTGACAAAGGGCACCTCGTTGCTGACGTGGGTGATATCGGCGGCGCGCAGCACATCCGAGATCACCTGGGCGGGATAGAGCACGCCATAGCGCTCCATGCGGTCGGCGGTCAGACGGCACATGGCCGTCACGCCGGTCATGATCAGCTCGGTCATGCGCTCGGGATCGCGGTTGGCCCAGCCGTCCCACGGGGCGGCCACCAGCGGGCCGATCTCGTCCGCGCCTGCGCCCTCCAGCCAGAGGGCCAGGGCCAGGGGATAGTCGGCCATATCCAGCTCCCGATCCAGCGGGCTGGCGCCGTCTAGCCTGAGCGCCTTGAACGTGGGGGCCAGTGCGTCAAAGGGCAGCAGGCCCACGGCGTCGGCATCGGCCAGCAGCGCCGCCAGCAGCGCCTCGTCGGCCACGAGCTGGGGCTCGCCGGGGCCCCAGGCGGCGGCGAACAGGGCCGCCGTCTCCTGCGATGCCAGCAGCGCGCCCTGGCCCTGGCCCGCCCAGCGCAGGCGCAGCTCGTCCAGGGTCAACTCGTCGCGCAGGTCGTCAAAGGGGGCCACGATGACGTATACATGCACCCCCAGCGGGTAGACATCCTCACCGGGGGCGGGGGCCTGCTCGGCAAGGGCCAGCCGCAGCCGGTGGGTGGCCGTCTGCTCCGGGGCCAATTCCAGGGCATAGCCCGCCTCGCGCAGGTCCAGCGCCGCCAGGGCGTCCAGCGCGGTGGGGTCATAGGCGGCCAGGGCCTCGTCCACTGCCAGCCTCACGACCTCATAGGCGGGGGTGGGCGTGGCTGTGGGCGCCGGGGTCTCGGTAGCGGTCGGGCTGGCCGTGGGCATCGCCGTCGGCGACGCCGTGGCCGTGGGCGCGACTGGGGTGGAGCTGGCGGGCGCGGGCGTGGCCGCCTCGGCAACCGGGGCAGGCGCCTGGTCAGAGCAGCTGGCCAGCAGGAGGGCCAAGAGCAGCAGAACGAAAACAAGGCGATTCAGACGCATGACACACCTCGTGTGCGGATGGATGGGACAGCACAGGGGCCATTATAGGCCGGGGCCGGGGCGGGTCAAAGGGGGGCGGGAGGGGCGGGCGCGCCTCAGGCGGCCTTGATCGCGGTTACCGAGATGGGCAGTGCCAGTTTGTCGCGATCATGCTTGCTGACGTTGAACACGGCCAGGCCCACGACGCGCCCATCGGGCGTGCGTCGCTTCAAGATATCGTCGCCGATCTCTTTCAGTGTGGCCGGGGCGTCCTCAAAGATCACTTCGAGATAGTCCCCTTCCCGGTCGTACCATACTCTCAGGGATGCCATAGGATCTGTCCTCAGAATCCACGCAGCGATCCTCTTTGCCTCAATGCCTATGAGTCTATTGTACGCGATGAGCAAGGGCATGGCGAACCGCGAACGATCTTTCACTTGCCCCCAACGCCCTTGCCGCCTAACATGGGGGCGCGTTCCATCACACACGCAGGAGGCAGAGCATGGCAGCAACAGGCGGCAAGCCCGTCACCATCACCGACGTGCAAACGATCCTCACCGCGCCGGAGGGCATCCGGCTGGTGGTCGTCAAGGTGCTCACCAGCGAGCCGGGGCTGTACGGCCTGGGCTGCGCCACATTCACCCAGCGCGCCCTGGCGGTGGCCACGGCCATCGAGCAGTACCTCAAGCCGTTCGCCATCGGGCGCGACGTGGATCGGATCGAGGATTTCTACCAGGCCGCCTATGTCAGCTCGTACTGGCGCAGCGGCCCCGTGCTCAACAACGCCCTCAGCGGCCTAGACCAGGCCCTGTGGGATATCAAGGGCAAGCGCGCCAACATGCCCGTGTACCAGCTCTTGGGGGGCAAGTGTCGCGAGGCGGCGCCGGTATACGTGCACGCCTCGGGGCGCGATGCCGTTGAGGTGGAGGACCGGGCCCGCGCATTCATGGAGCAAGGGTTCCGCCATATCCGCTGCCAGGTGGCCATCCCGGGGCTGACCACCTACGGCAGCCGGGGCGAGGCCACGGTGCCGGCCCTGAACCCGGCCCAGACGCGCACCTGGGAGCCCGGCCCCTATGTGCGCACGGCGCCGCGCCTGTTCGAGCACCTGCGCACCACCCTGGGCGACGAGGTCGAGCTGCTGCACGACGTCCACGAGCGCATCCCGCCCAGCGACGGCCTCTGGCTGGCCCGCGCGCTAGAGCCCTACCGCCTCTTTTTCCTGGAAGACCTGTTCGCGCCGGAGGACGCCGACTATTTCCGGCTGGCCCGCCAGCAATCGGCCACGCCCCTGGCCATGGGCGAGCTGTTCGTGAACCAGGCCGAGTATGCGCCCCTGATCCGTGAGCGCCTGATTGATTTCATCCGCGTGCACATCTCGGATATCGGCGGGTTCTCGATGGCGCGCAAGCTGGCGGCCTTTTGCGAGTTCATGGGGGTGCGCACGGCCTGGCACGGCCCGGGCGACGTCTCGCCCGTGGGCCATGCCGCCAATCTGCACCTGGACCTGGCCACGCCCAACTTTGGCATCCAGGAGCTGAGCCTGATGAGCGACAAGCTGTGCGAGCTGTTCCCCGGCGCGCCGGAGGTGCGTGAGGGCGCCCTGTGGGCCAACGAGCGGCCAGGCTGGGGCATTGATATTGACGAGGCCCTGGCCGCGCGCTATCCCTATCCCGAGCAGCCTGGCAACGGTTACTGGCCCGAGATCCGGCGCCTGGATGGCACGGTGATCCGGCCCTGAGCCTCTGTATCAGTTCAGAATTGAGGGGGGGAGAGCGGCCAACACGTTGTGGACGACGGAGGCGAACCGTGGAGGGCGGGCGTCTCGCCCGCCTTGTAGAGGCTAGGGACGGTGGCTGCGCCACCGTCCCTAGCCTCTACCGCAAAACCATAGAAAAGCGCACTAAACACGTATGGGCAAAGCTGATGCTAGACGCATGTATGCGTCCACAGCGTCCATAGCCGAGGACATGTACTCACCGATTGCGGAATGTTGGCATTACCGTTCTAAACAGTCAAGAACTCGTCCCCCCAAATCTGAATAGACACGAGCCTCTGGCAAGCAGGGGCGGCGGTTGACGACACGCCGCCCCTGCTGCTATCATGCCCCTGCATCCATTCCGCAACGAGCTGGGGCCTGGGCATGGCGCGCAGCGCCAAGGGGGCAAGTATGGCCGCAAGACCTATTATCACCGGCATCGAGCTGACCGAGTTCGAGTACACCCTGCACGATTTCGGCGTGGATTACAACGGGTTCAACCTGGTCTATCAGGGCGGCAACACCCTCACGCGGCGCAGCGCCGTCCTGCAGGTGCACACCGACCAGGGCATCACGGGCGAATACCTGACCAGCCTGGTCCAGGTCTCGACCTTGCCCATGTTCGCCGCGTACCTGATCGGCGCCAACGCGCTAGAGAGGGAGCGCATCTATCAGGACGTCAAGCGCGCTCTGCGCCAGATGGCCCGCGTGGGCCTGGCCTCGGTGGATGTGGCGTTGTGGGATATCGCGGCCAAGTTCTATGATGCGCCCATTTACGAGTTGTTGGGTGGGCACATCCGCCCCCTCAAGTGCTATGCCAGCACCACCCACGGCGACCAAAACGGCGGCCTGGATTCGCCCGAGGCCTATGCCGACTTTGCCGAGGCCTGCCTGGAGCGGGGCTATCCCGCCTTCAAGATCCACGGCTGGGGCGGCTCTCTGGTAGCGCTCGAGATCGCTACCATCCACGCCGTGGGCCAGCGCGTGGGCGGTCGCATGGACCTGATGCTGGACCCGGCCTGCGAGCTGGACACCTTTGCCGATGCGGTCCAGGTGGGGCGCGCCTGCGACGACGAGCGCTTTTACTGGCTGGAGGACCCCTACAAAGATGGCGGCATCTCCCAGTTCGCCCATCGCAAGCTGCGCCAGTTGATCCGCACGCCTCTCCTGCAAACAGAGCATGTGCGCACCCTGGAGCCCCATGTGGATTTCGCCCTGGCCGATGCCACCGATTTCCTGCGGGGCGACGTGGTCTATGATGGCATCACCGGCGTGATCAAGCTGGCCCATGCTGCCGAGGGGCTGGGGCTGGATATTGAGATGCACGGCCCCGGCCCGGCCCAGCGCCACCTGATGACCTCGCTGCGCAACACCAACTATTACGAGATGGGGCTCTTGAACCCGGGCAACGAGGGCACCAATATCCCCATCTACCTGGGTTATGCCGATGGCATGGATGCGGTGGATGACAAGGGGTGCGTGTACGCGCCCCAGGGGCCGGGGCTGGGCGTGACGCTGGATTGGGACTATATCCGGGCGCACACCACCGACCACATCGTCTATCAATAGCACGCGCACGCGGGTTTGACAGAATCGCGCGCCTCTCGCCATAATGAGTCTGTGGCGCTGGCGCCGTTACCAAAGGAGGTGCAGATCCTATGGATCGCATCAAAGCGTTCTTTGCTCGCTTGGCGACCGGCAAGCAGGCCGGCCGCGCCGTGCAGGTCAACCGCGAACAACAGACCCGCCTGATCGGGCTGCTCGGCTCTGCCGATGTCGAGCTACGCGCGCGTGCCGCCGCCGACCTGGGGCTCTTTCCCACCGATGAAGCGGCCGAGGCGCTGGTCAAGGCGGTCAAAGACCGCGAGGCCCAGGTGCGCGCCGCCGCCGCCTTTAGCATTCGCGCCATCGCCGGGCAGGCCCGCGTGTCGGTGACCCCTGTGATGGACGCGCTCCAGCTCGAGCCCGCCGATTCGGCGGCGTTGTTCCCCCTGGTGGGCGCCCTGCGCGCCCTGGGGCCGGGCGTCGCTGCCGAGCGCGTGGTGGCCGAGAAACTGGGCTGGGGCATGTCCCGCGCCAAGCAGGCCAAGCTGGATCGCATGATCGCCCTGCGCGAGATAGCGGCAGAGATGGCGACGCCTGACCAGATCAAGATCGGCCCGCCCTTTGACGAGGTCTTTGACCACCTGACGGATGATGACCCGGATGTGCGCCTCGACGCCAAGCGCATCCTGGCGGAGAACCGCTACACCGTGCGCCGGCTGTGGGCCATTCACAACGAGCTGATGGATACCGAGCCCCGGCGCGCCATGCTCGCCGGGCGCGTGCTGGGGCACCGGCTGAACCCCAGCGGCTTGCCCAAGGTCAAATCCACCGTGACGATGCACAAGCTGGGCATGCCCATCGCCTTTGCCTCCTGCCCCTGCGCCTATTGCGGCCACGAGAACCCCAATGTCCCCGTGCCGCCCAAGGGCCTGGAGCTGCCCTTCCGTGGCTATCGCGACCGCAAAGGCACCGCCTTTGTGCTGCCGGTCATGTGCGATTTCTGCGGCAACTGGTTCTACATCGGCTGGAAAGAGGACCCTCGCACGTTCGACTGAGGCTCGTTCAGAGGAGCGCGGGCTACTGCACCTCTATGCCCGGGTCGCCCGCCAGCGCCTCGCCGATCCGCCAGACGGGTTGGCCGAGGGCAGCGGCGGCCCGGGTGTATTGTTCCGCGTCGTCGGGGGGCAGCGAGATCAACAGCCCGCCCGAGGTCTCGGGGGTGAACAGCAGCATCTGCTGCTCGTACTCCAGGGCGGGGCCAAAGACCACGTGGGCGCCGTAATCGTCCATGTTGCTATTGGCCAGGGCGGGAAAGAGCAGTTCATCGGCATAGCGCAAGGCGCCCGGGTGAAAGGGCAGGGCGTCATAGCGCAGGCGCAGACGCACCCCGCTGCGCTCGGCCACCTCCCAGGCGTGGCCCAACAGCCCAAAGCCGGTGATGTCTGTGACGGCGTGGGGCCGCATCCCTTTGAGGGCCTCGGCGGCGGCCTTGTTCAGGCGTTTCATCCACTCGGTGGCCGTGGCGATGTGCTCGGGCTCGGCCTGGTCGGCCTTGAAGGCCGTGGTGATGATGCCCACGCCCAAGGGCTTGGTGAGCAGGAGCTGGTCGCCCGGTTGCGCCGCCGCCTTGACCCCCAGGCGCGCGGGGTCGGCCATGCCCAGCACGGCATAGCCGAACTTGGGCTCGTCGTCGTCAATGGTGTGGCCGCCGGCCACAATGGCCCCCGCCTCGCGCACCTTTTCCGCGCCTCCCCGCAGGATCGCCAGCAGCATCTCTTCCGGCAGATCGGCGGGCATGGCGGCCAGGTTCAGCGCCAAAAAGGGTTGGCCGCCCATGGCATAGATGTCGCTCAGGGCGTTGGCCGCCGCGATGGCGCCATAATCGTAGGGGTCATCCACCACAGGCGTGAAAAAGTCCACCGTGGCGATCAGGGCGCGGCCATCGTCCAGGCGCCAGGCAGCCGCGTCGTCGGCGATGGAGAGGCCCACGAGCAGATCGGGCCAGAGCGCCTCGTCGAAAATGTCTCCCAGGTGGCGCGTCACGCGCGCCAGGGCCGTGGCGGCCCGTTTGCCGCCTCAACCAGCCGCTTTGGCGAGCTGGGTCAAGCGGATGGGCCCCCGGGCATCCAGGGGAACGCGCGGTTCGCAGACGGTCATGCGGCCATGCTCCTATGGGATGGTTGACGGGGCCATTGTAGGACGGATGGGGTGGCCGGGCAATTGAGGGCAAAGCGCGCCCTACGAGCGCCGTTCCTTTAGAATCACCACCGAGCGCTCCGCCGCCTGATAGTGGGGCTCATGCAGCAGCGGGGCCGCCGCCTCGTCCTCTACAATGTCGTCGGGTGAGGCAAGCGCCGTATCCACCAACCTTTGCCAGCGGATGTCGGCGGGCAGCGCAAAGGTCAAGGGCTCATAATAGGCGTTGGCGATGACGTAAAAGCCATCGTCGCCCTCCTGGCCGTGCAGGTGCATGGCCAGCGAGTGGGAATAGTAGCCCCAATCGGGGTGGCCCAGGCGCACGCCATGAAAGGTGACGCCCTCATGGAGCATGGCGTCATAGGGCGCGCCGTTCATGCGGTGGTCGGCGGTGAGGGTGGGGTGCCGCCGCCGCAAGGCCACCAGCAACCGCACAAAGCGCACCAGGTCGGCGTGGGTCTCGACGAAGGACCAATCGTACCAGCTCACCTCGTTGTCCTGGCAATAGGCGTTGTTGTTGCCCCGCTGGGTGCGGGCAAACTCGTCGCCGCCCAGCAGCATGGGCGTGCCCCGGGCGGTCATCAGCAGGGCCAGCAGGTTGCGCATCTGGCGCGCCCGCAGCGCCCGCACGCCAGGATCATCGCTGGCCCCTTCGACGCCACAGTTCCAGGAAAAGTTGTGCTCGGCGCCATCGCGGTTCGCCTCGCCATTGGCCAGATTGTGCTTGCGGTTGTATGAAACCAGATCGGCCAGGGTAAAGCCATCGTGGGCGGTGACATAATTGATGCTGCGGTGCGAGCTGTAGCTGGCCTTTTTGCGGAACAGGTCAAAGCTGCCGGTCATGCGCCAGGCCAGGTCGCGCACGGCGCCCGGGTCGCCGCGCACAAAGCGCCGCACATCATCCCGAAAGCGCCCGTTCCACTCGGCCCAGCGGTCGCCGGTGAACCCGCCGAGCTGGTAATAGCCCGAGGCGTCCCAGGCCTCGGCGATCAGCTTGGTGCCCGCCAGCACCGGGTCGGATTCGATCTCCCAGAGCAGGGGCGAATCGGTGATGGGGCGGCCCTGGTCATCCCGCGAGAGGGCCGAGGCCAGGTCAAAGCGAAAGCCGTCAATGTGATAGGCGCGCACCCAGTGGCGTAGGCAATCGCGGATCAGGCGCCGCACGATCGAGTGGTTGGCGCTCACTGTGTGGGCGCAGCCGGTAAAGTCCAGGTAGCGGCTCTTGTCCTCGGCGAGCATATAGTAGGCGTCGTTGGCCAGCCCCCGAAAGCTGATGGTGGGGCCGTTCTCGTCGCCCTCGGCGGTGTGGTTGAACACCACATCCAGGATCACCTCGATGCCGGCGGCGTGCAGCGCCTTGACCATATCGCGGAACTCGTCCACCACGGCGCGCCCGCCAGGCTCGCAGGCATAGCCCTGGTGGGGCGCCAGGAATGCCACCTGGGCATAGCCCCAGTAGTTGCACAGCGGATCGCCGGTCAGGGGATTGTTGCGCGTCACCTCTTGCGGGTCGAACTGTTGCACCGGCAGCAGCTCGACGGCGGTGATGCCCAGGGAGCGGAGATAGGGGATCTTGTCAATGACGGCCCGATATGTGCCCGGGTTCGACACGCGCGCCGAGGGGTGGGCCGTCAGCCCGCGCACGTGGGCCTCATAGAGCACGGTCTCGCGCATGGGCCGTTGTAGGGGGCGGTCATCGCCCCAATCATAGCCCTCTAGATCCACTACCACGCTCTTGAGAGCCGAGTAGGTGTTGTCGGCCTCGCCATGCGCCTCGGCGCGCCGCCAGTTGTCGCCATAGGCCACGGCGCGCGCATAGGGGTCCAGCAGCACCTTGGCGGGGTTGTAGCGATGCCCCTCGTGGGGCTCGTGGGGGCCGTGGACGCGATAGCCATAGATCTGGCCGTCGCCCAGGCCGGGGACGAGAACATGCCAGTAATAGTAGGTGCGGTTCACCTGGGGGTCCAGGCGGATCACGTGGGTGGGGACGCTCTGATTAGAGCGGTCGAACAACAGCAGCTCGACCGCGGTGGCATGGTCGGAGAAAAGCGAAAAGTTGACGCCGTCCTCATGCATGGTGGCGCCCAGGGGCGCAGGGTAACCGGGCAAAGCCCGGATCGGGCGCGGGTCAGGCATGCGGGTCTCCTCCTCCTGAGCAGGAGTATAGCACAACCCGCGTGGGAGAGATAGCGGTGACTGTTCATTGGTTGGTGAAAAGTCGTATAATGAGTCAAACGTCGTGCCTGTTCGATCCATTCGGCCGGCGGAAAGAGACATTATGCGCCTACTCATGATCCTACCTCGTGTGGAGCCGGACCA
>Ga0334884_1003376_pt1 | contig 18195 bp, 9 predicted proteins | sample GraSluR1_MG_7_FD_207215 | JGI IMG/M metagenome (GOLD analysis project Ga0334884, IMG submission 207215) | Sludge microbial communities from methane-producing bioreactor in Wageningen University, Netherlands - Granular Sludge_12_05 R1 | ecosystem: Engineered > Bioreactor > Anaerobic > Unclassified...
CCATCCCGGTGAATAAACAGAAAAAGGATAGTGTAATTGGCGGAACAGTAAATCAGTCAGGTACATTTATAATGATGGCACAACATGTAGGTGCAGATACGCTCCTGGCACAGATTGTTCGCATGGTTAACACAGCACAACGCAGTCGCGCACCCATACAACGACTGGTTGATCAAGTAGCTGCCTGGTTTGTGCCAACGGTTATCCTTGTCGCTATCTTTACCTTGTTTGCCTGGTGGCATTGGGGAGGCATGTCCGGCTTACCCTATGGTCTGGTCAGTGCAGTGGCCGTGCTTATCATTGCCTGCCCGTGCGCTTTGGGGCTGGCAACACCAATGTCAATTATGGTGGCAACTGGTCGTGGTGCGCAAGCCGGCATTCTCATAAAAAATGCCGAAGCTCTTGAAGTGTTCGAACAGGTCACAACACTACTCGTTGATAAAACAGGCACCTTGACTGAAGGCAAGCCAAAAATTCACCGTATCAAGCCAACTACCAATTGGCAGGAAGATGCACTACTGGCTTGGGCGGCTGCTGTTGAACAGAGTAGTGAACATCCCTTGGGACGTGCTCTCGTAGAATGTGCGCATGAACGTGGCGTTGACATTTTGGAGGCCCAAGACTTCCACTATGAAAGCGACCTCGGCGTAAAAGGCTATATTAATGATCGCATAGTACTGGTGGGTAACAGAATGCTGATGGAAAAGCATGGAATTGATGCTTCAGAAGCTGAAGTGCAAGCAAAAGAAATGCGAGCAGAGGGTGCTACTGTAATATTTTTAGCTGTCGACGACTTGGTGGTAGGGTTGCTATCGATTTCAGACCCGGTAAAGAAAACTACGGCAGAAGCCATGCAACAATTGCGAAGTGCAGGGTTGAAGATTATCATGGTAACTGGTGACAATGGTATTACTGCGCACGCAGTAGCCCAGCAATTGGGAATTGATGAAGTACACGCGGAAACTTCCCCTGAGAAGAAACTGGATGTAGTCAAGGCACACCAGGCGCAGGGAGAGCGAGTCGCGTTGGCAGGAGACGGCGTTAATGATGCTCCGGCACTCGCCATGGCGGAAGTTGGTATTGCCATGGGAACCGGAACCGAAGTTGCCATGGAAAGCGCGGGTATAACACTGGTCAAAGGTGATCTGCTGGATATTGCACGCGCACGTCACCTGAGTCATGCGACCATGTCCAATATCCGGCAGAACCTGGTATTGGCCTTTGGCTACAACACTTTGGCAATACCCATTGCTGCTGGTGTTTTGTATCCAGTCTTTGGAATTGTACTGAGTCCAATGATTGCCGCGGCAGCCATGAGTTTGAGCTCGGTGTCTGTTATTAGTAATGCATTACGATTGAAAGTTAAAAAGTTATAGCACGACTACAAATATTACTATACATGATATATACTTAATATATACACCATACACTACAAACCCCTGTGCAAATTCGGTTCAACATTTTACACAGGGGCTTATTTTATCAACGGAATATAATTTTGTATAACAAAGCTTAGTTATTCAGCACCATTCTCTGCCGTGCTGTTCAAGTTTTCTCGAATTACAATTTCGGTGCCTTCCGTGAGTGCACCTTTACCACCAATAATAACCTGTATTCCAGGCTCAACTCCAGACACTATTTCGCGATACTCCCCTTCACGTTCTCCCACCTCCACTTCAATACGTTTCGCAGTAGTGTTATCGGCAACCCAGACATAATAACGACCTTCTTCTTGAACCAATGCGCCGTTAAGTACAGCTGGCACATTTGATTTTGTAGGCAAATGGAATTCACCTAAACAGAACATACCCGCTTTAATCATTCTGTCAGAATTGTCCACTTCTACCTTGACCTGAAATGTGCGCGTAGCAGGGTCAATACTTTCACTGATGGCAAAAACAGTACCTGGGCGTTTTTCGCCGATCGATTCTACAACGATATCCAGTGATGCACCTTGTTGGATTAATCGGGCGTACAGTTCTGGAACCCGCATTTCAGCTTCCAGAAGGGTGATGTCGGCAATTTCTACAACAGGTTCTGCACGATTAACAAAGTCGCCTGATTTTTTGAGCCGTTGTGTAACAACACCATCAAATGGCGCACGAACGATAGCATCTTGTAAAATTTGACGGACCTGCGCCAGTGCAGCCTCTGCCTGGGCTACTTGTGCACGTACCACCGCAATCTGCTCCTGGGTCGGCCCAGATTCGGCTATGTTCAATTGTTGTCGGGTACTGGCCAATGCTGCGGCAGCACTATCTGCCGCGGTGCGAGCCATATCCCATTCAGACTGTGAAATACTTCCACGTTCAAACAATGTTTCCATACGCTCACGGTCACGTGCCAATCTTTCATGTTCTGCTTGTGCTTGGCTGAGTCGTTCCCGTTGCGACTGAACTTCTTCCGGTCGTTGCCAGGCCAAAAGGTCTGCCAATGCAGCTTCGGCAATACGCAACCCTGCTTCGGCAGATTTTACTGTGAGCTCAGCATCGATCAACCGCACCTGAAACAGTACCTGCCCCGCACTGACACGGTCGCCAATTTCCACCGATACCACTTCCAACGGACCTTCTGTGATAGCCCGAATCATTGCCTGGCTCCGGGGTTGTAATGAGCCGGTGGTGACAATTTTGCGTTCAAAATCACGTAAAGCTACAGGAGAAACGCTGACTTCACGTGCCCGCACCCCCAGATTAGACTCTTCCGACGTTTCGCCTCGACATCCGAAAACTCCCAGCAGCATCACACTTGAAACAATCAAGGTGGTTAGGATTTTCTTCAGGAAATGTTTCACTTTCAAAATGTGCTCCTTTATTGATACGCTCTTGCTCATATTTATACAGGTTGTCATTTAAATTGTCGCGTCCATATTTATACCACGTCGCTCCAGTAAAGTACCTTCTGCCCGAAATAATTGTGTTAATGCACGTATGTAATCAATCCGGGCTGTCACTTCCTGCACTTGTGATGCAATCAGGTTACGCTGTACCTGCAAGATGTCCAAGTTAGTGGACATGCCAACCATGTAACGGTCTTGCTCAATTCGCAACTCTTCCTGTCGTGCTTCGACTGCTGCCTGGGTTGCCTGGTGGCGCTCCCATTGCCGCTCGACTTCGACACAAGCACTTCGAACATCTACCTCAATAAGCTGCTCCAGGTTAAAAATTGCAGCCAGAGCGCGGTCTTCTTCAAATCGTGCGCGCTGGTGCCGTGCACGCTCGCCCCTGTTCAGTATCGGCATTTGGAAATTAAGCCCAACCGCATAATTATCGTATTTACTGCTGTCGAGGTGTTTTGCGAAAGAACCCGAGGAGTCTACCAGGCTGGTACGCCCATATTGCGCAAATGCATCCAGGCGCGGCAACAATCCATTTTGTGTACGCACAACGTCCAATTCGCGGTTGGCCAATTCCAGCCGTACCTGGGCCAACTCTGGCCGGTACTTTTGACTTAATGCTGCACTGATGTCCGGATACAATCCAACATATTTGATCTCTGGCGGGTCTTGTGGTTCAAATGTTAAATCCCAACCACTTGCACTGATATCCGGATTGAGTACACGTATCAGGTTAATGCTTTGTTCTTTGAGGAATGCTTTTGCATCAACCAATTCGGCTTGTCTCGCGGAGACTTCAGCATCAGCGGCAATAACTGCTCCTTGTACAGCGCGTCCTACTTCAACAAGATTCTTGTTACGCTCTCGTTGATCTTCAGCAAGTTCAACAGAAATAGTGCGTATTCGAAGCAGTTCTTCTGCCAGCACCAAACCCCAATAGGCATTTTCCGCTACAGATACTGTGTCGATTAACATGGATCGAAATTCATGCTCCGATTGCGCTGCTATATTTCGGGCTTGCCGCAAGGCAACCAGATTCACGTTTGTACCTGCTCCACGCAACAGTGACTGGGTGATGCCGATATCCAAACGTCCTGTGTATTCGGATTGTGTGAAGTCGGTATTAAAGCGGCTGACTCCTCCGGACAGAAATACTTCGGTACCTGTGGGGAAGAAATTTACCATACGAACTTCAGCATCGGAATTTTCCATCGAATAGGCCAACTCTTGTGGCCCATATACCATTCTCCGAGCATCATGTAATAATGCGGTCAGGGTATTCTCTGCTGTTTGTGCCTGATCCAGTAAGGTAACAAGAGGTTCCGGAGCCAGCAAACGCTGTATAGGCGAAAGCTCAGGCACCAGACTTTGCCCCAGAGTACCTGCCGCATCTCCTAGCGTAAAGCGATTTATACCACCAATCTGTTCTGTATTCCTGCCGTGTGATACAGTAGCCAGCAAATTGGGATCGAACACAGACCGTGCTTCCGGTATATAGGACGCGGCAATTTGTGGGCCAAATCGACTGACAGCCAGAGAACGATTGTTGGCAAGCGCTGTTAAAATAACCCCGTCGCGGCTCAGACTAATTACATCGCCTGGTTGAACAGGAGTGGGTATAGGGTATTCAGCAGTATCGACTGGAGCTTGATCCCAGACATCACTGTCCGAAAAATCTACGGATTCTCCTTCCACTTCAACAATCCGATCATCAGTATTACCCGATGCATCTACCGCATGCTGTAAATTCACGGGAGGACGCACACTATCAGGTGTCCAGCTCGGGTTATGGTGTGCACATGCCACTAGCAAAAAGGGCATTACCGATAGTATGAGCCTGGAATACACTTTTGGGAAGTGCTTCATTAAGTTTCCGGTCATGATTTTGTCTCCGTTTTTGAAGCTTCAGCCTGAACGTCGTCACTCCAGGAGAAGAGGCCACGTGTAAGGTGTCTGAATAGATGCGACATGTCGTCCAGTATGGTGTATACACAGGGAATGACAAGTAGTGTCAGCAAGGTGGAAGTGACGAGACCACCAATAACAGCCATACCCATAGGTGCACGTTGCTCCCCGCCTTCACTGAAGGCCAATGCTACTGGTAACACCGCTGCAATGGTTGTAGTTGCTGTCATGAGGATGGGGCGCAGCCGTAATGGGCCTGCACGCATGATGGCTTCATGACGTTCCATACCTCGTTCCCGAAGCTGATTAATAAAATCAACCAGCAAAACGCCATTCTTGGTCACGATACCCACCAGCATGACAAATCCGATGAAGGCAAAAATATCTAATGATAATCCGGCAACAAGAATCAACCCGATACCACCAATGATTGCCAATGGCACAGACATGATGATGGTAAATGGATGCATAAATGATTCAAATTGACACCCAAGTATGATGTACACACAGAAAATGGCAATCAACAGGGCAACCAGTAAATAGAACATGGACTCGGCAAAAACGTCAGCCTCACCTCCCAGTGAAATCATCCAACCCGTTTCGTCTGGCAAGTGTAATGCAACGATGTCATCCATGATGTCCATTGCATCACCGAGAGGTAAGCCTTCCAGATTGGCATAAATGGTTGCGGACCGTGCCCTGTTGTGACGACTTACGATATTGGGCCCAAAGCCTTCAGTAATATCTATAAGATTTGACATCCGAATCAAGGAGCCATTGTTTGAGCGTACTGACAATCGGGTCAGGTCTTCTGGCTCAAGCCGGGCATCCGGAGTTGCGCGCATCCGAATCTCATATCGACGACCTTCAGATTTAAATTTGGCAACATCCAGACCACCAAAAAGAATATTGAGATTTTCTGCTATGGTTTGTACATCAACGCCCAGGTTATCTGCCAGATTTCGATTGATATTCACTTGTACCTCTGGTTTATTCAATCGAAGATCTGTATCGACATCGACGATACCAGCAACTTCACGCATATCAGCCGTGATACTATTGACCACATTAGCCATAGCTTCCAGGTCTGGGCCTTGGACGATATATTCCAACTGGGCAGAACGTTGTCCTCCACCCAACAAATCCACATTTTCTACACTGACAAAGGCATCTGGAACAGCGTCAGCAAACAAGCGTCGTAATCGAACCATAACCTCTTCCTGGCTTGCTTCGCGCTCATGCGGATAGGTTAGGTTGACGAACATAAGTCCGTTATTCACACTACCACCAAACCCACCGGTTCCTACCAAAGCAAAGGCGCCACGTACTTCTGGTTGAGCAAACAGCACATCTTCCAGTTCCCGCATACCTTCTTCCGATTTATAGATGGAAGTACCAGTGGGAAATTCAAACCGTACCTGTATCTGACTTTGATCTGGTTCAGTGGAGAACTGCATTGGTACCACGAAAATTGCGAGACAAATACCTATTGCGGCGATTATAATTGCAATGGAAACAGTGAGCCACCGCAGCTTTAACGCAATATACAAACTGGCTGCATACACCCGTTCTATCCATTCAAAAGCTGCTTCAAATGCACGGAAAATCGGCCCATGATTGGGGTTGTGCTTGAGCAGTCTTGAACAGAGCATGGGAATCAGGGTAAAGGCTACAGTCGTAGAGATGATCACCGCAAGGGCAACTGACATTCCAAACTGGAAGAAAAACCGGCCGATTATGCCACGCATGAACGCTACAGGTAAGAACACCGCGACTACGGTCATGGTCGTAGCAATAACAGCAAATGCCACTTCATTCACACTAGCACTTGCCGCCTGTATGGCCGTTTTACCTTGGTCTTCTTCCACATGGCGGAAAATGTTTTCCAGCACCACAATGGTATCGTCAATAACCAGACCGATGGCCAGCGACATTGCCAGCATAGTCATTGTATTGATAGTAAATCCAAACATGTACATGGCAATAAATGCAGTAATGATTGATACCGGCACAGCCATAATACTGATGATAGTCATGCGAACATTACGAAGAAATACCAACATCGCAAAAGCTGTCAATATGGCTCCAAACATCAAGTCACGTAATACATCACGCATAGAATTCTCAATGAACCGTGATGAATCGAAGGCAATAAAAATTTCTATACCATCAGGTAAATTATCTAGATATCCCTCAATGACCGCTTTTACCTGCTTTGCCACAGCTACAGTGTTGGCACCTGATTGCTTTTGTATACCCATACCTACGGTTGGAAGTCGGCTGTACCTTGCGATTGAACGCAAATCTTCAGTATCTTCTACAACATCCGCGACATCACGTAACCGAACAACTCCGTCCGCATGTTCCTTTACAACAAGCTCTTGCAGTGCTTCAACTGAATCATATTCTCCCATAACCTTGACTGTAAATTCTGTTTCAGGTTGTTCTATCCTGCCACCGGGCAATTCAACATGTTTGGTTCGAATTGCCTGTGCTACATCTAACGGTGTCAGACCACTCGCTTCAAGGGCATTGGGTTTCAGCCATACACGAACCTCACGTTCACGAAAGCCACCCAGCATAATGGAACCTACACCTGAGACTGTCTGTAAACGTTCCTTCAAAGTGCGGTCTACATAGTCAGCCATGAAACGATAGTCACCTGTAGTAGTAACAGCGATCCACATAAACGGTGAGCTTGACGTATCAAACTTCTGCACTATGGGTGGGTCTAAGTCGAGGGGTAGATCACGCTGGGCCTGGTTGATTTTGTCACGCACCTCCTGTGCCGCAATATCAACATCTTTTTCCAGATCAAATTCTGCCACTACCTGGGTAAAACCTTCCGATGAAGTGGAACTGAGTGTCTTTAACCCTTCTATGGTGTTGATGTACTCTTCCAGCACATCCGCAACATCGGAATCCATCAGTTCGGCATCGGCCCCCTGCAAGGTAGCCATCACTGCGACAATCGGAAAATCAATCTCCGGATACAGGTCCACCCCCATGTTGTTGAGTGAAACCACACCGAAAACCATAAGGGCCACAGTTAACAAAATAACCGCCACAGGACGGCGTATAGATGTATCAGAAACTATCATTCAGTTATCCTCGGTAGTAATTGGTACCAATAATTTGGCATGACTCAACCGCTTGCGAATCACTCATATCATTATTGACTTGTATTCTTGCCAACCAAACGCGTAGCCAAATTTATAAGAAGTGTACGCCGTTCAGACAATGAAGGAGGGAACTCCTGTTGTGTCCAGTAAAAAATTAATCCATTTGTCATACCGTTAAAAGCCACAGTCAGATTGATGGGGTCTTCCTGGATAAATATCCCATCTCTGGTTCCCTTTTCAAAAATAGAGCTGACCTTATGAATGATCCGCTCATATTTTGCTCTGAGCTTTTCAGGCATCGTGCACACAGGTTCTACTTGTGCTAAGGGCGATATATTTATAAAATCTTGAAGCAGTTCTCTGTATATTTCAAAGTGACGTAATTTTATATCTATCAGTGCCGCCAATGCTTCATCGATGTGATCATGTGAAAGTACCTCTGTTTCCAACTCCTGCATTATCCGGCTACCGACTCGCTCCATCACTTCGTTATACAATTCTTGCTTGTTTTTAAAAAAGTTATAAAGCGTCCCAACCGCAAACTCCGCTTCCTGTGCAATCAGCTCAACAGTTGCCAAGTGATACCCCATTTTTGAAAATACATGCTCTCCTGCATCGAGAATATCATTACGGTTTTGTTCTTTAATACGTTCTTTACGATTTGTCATAAATTAGGTAGAACCTGAATTCCTGCATTGGCCATTACATTATAAAAGACAGTATGCATATAAAGTAGTTTTTAGTTAAATGTGAAAATTGATTCGCAAAATGAGTTTAAATTCATCAAATGAAAGTATACTCAACTTAGGAAAAAAAAGCAAGCGTTCTGGTGAAATAATTTGGCTAATCAAATATTTGTCACCCAAATAACAACAATATGTATAACGATAATTACATCATTTCGTTTTACTTATTAACACCATTTATCTTGTTGCTAAAACTAATATTGTAAAATAAATTGATCACCATAAATAGCTTAATTCATGATACTGCTGCTATTCTTATTATCAGGCATGGATCAATTCAGTAACCAGCATGGAGTTTTTCACGATGAAAATAACTGCTGTCGATGCTTTTCCCGTTCCACCACGTTGGGTATTTTGCAAGATAGATACCGATGCCGGCATTGAAGGATGGGGTGAAGCAACACTGGAAGGGCACGCTGCCACACAGGTCAGCGCAGTTATGGAGCTTTCCCGACTTTTAATTGGCGAAGACCCACTTCGAATCGAACACCTCTGGCAAAGTATGTACCGGGCTGGATTCTATCGGGGAGGTCCTGTGCTGATGAGCGCAATCAGTGGTATCGATCAGGCTCTTTGGGACCTATTCGGCAAATATGCACAATTGCCAGTGTATCAGTTGCTCGGTGGGCGTTGCAGAGAATCTATTCGTGTATATGGCAGCTGTGGTGGTGATACGCCAGATACCATTTTCGGTAGCGCGCGCACGGGGATTGAAGATGGATTTACCGCACTGAAGATGTGTCCGGTAGATGCAATGGAAATTATTGAGGGATTAGATGTACTGCATCAGGTTGAGGCACGTGTGGCTGCCATGCGGGAAGGGGCCAAGGACGCCGATATCGCATTGGATTTTCACGGTCGGGTCAGTCCGACTATGTCGATTGCACTGGCCGATGTACTGAAACCTTACCGACCCTTTTTTATAGAAGAGCCTGTACAGTGCGAGAATGTTGACAGCCTGGTGCGGGTATCCCACTCCACCAGCATACCCATCGCTACGGGAGAACGCCTTTACAGCCGGTATGATTTTCGTGAGGTGATTGAAAAAGAGGCCGTGTCCATACTACAACCAGACCTTTCCCATGCGGGAGGGCTGACGGAGGTAAAGAAAATCGCTGCCATGGCAGACACCCACTACATGGCTGTGGCACCACATTGCCCGCTGGGCCCAATCGCACTTGCAGCCTGTCTGCACTTCGCGGTAAGTACGCCCAATTTCCTTATCCAGGAGCATGGACATCTGGGCGAAGGGTATCTGAAGACACCATTCAAGGTAAACAAAGGATACATAACGGTTCCCAATGCTCCCGGGCTGGGAATAGAAGTCGATGAAGATGCCGTACGCGCCATGCCCTGGGAAGACTGGGACACCCCACGGCTGTTTCATGCTGACGGAAGCGTTGCAGACTGGTAGGCAGGATTACATAGGGCAACAGTGCTGCCCAACAGCCTGGCCAGTTCCCTGAAAGACAACAACGTAACATATCGTTTCAGCCAGTTATCCTGTTGTGTACATCTCAGCAGGCGTAGCGATTTATGGTGCCACTCCCAGGCAATACCCGTCTTCTGTCGCTGGCGTATTCTCCGAACAAACATAGTAGGCACCCGCATTGTAGAACTGGATCAATCGGAGCAAGTTAAAAGTCTGAATCTGCCAGTCTTGTGGCGCGTAGTCTGAAGTGTGTGGAAGGCAACTGTCCTGGTCTCCCAAACCTGGTGCGAAGCCATCTTCAGTCGTTTCATCACAATGATAGCCCATCGCATTGTGCAATTGTACCACCCGCAACAGTTCAGAAAGATTGATACGGCCATCCGTATTCACATCGGCAGAATGGTGTGTTGGGGTTGGAACATCTGGGAAAGGATTGGCCATCGTTTCCAGTGGTAGATAGGAAGAAGATAGCAAGTCAAATGTTACACCACCCCGGTGAGGTGTGCCGCTGTTGATACCATACTCATACCGCGTAACCTGAACGCGTTGCGCCAGCACAGTAAACTCCTGCATCTGAATGGTTTGCGTGTTTTGCGAAGCACTGCCCCGAACTCCACTGTTGAGTACGATCGAAACACCTTCCATCGGATTCTGAATGCGGAGCACATAGCGATAATGGCGCCACTCCGAACCTATGGAGAAACTGTGTTGCTGTGCTGTCAGTTCTGCCCCATTGTGCAGTACCGTTATGCTGGCGTGGGCATTGAGATCATTGCTTCGTGCGAAAAACTGTACTTCAATCTGGTCACCATTCATCAGGTTTGTTACTGGCCCCAATACAGTTTCTTGCATACCAAGGGTCTGTTCCATGTCTTCGGCCAATGAATCAATAATGACTCTTGAATGAAATGGCACAGCATAGACAGAGCCTTCCCAACTACCGTCCTGATTCACACTTTTCAGCAGCCCGTTCCGCTCCGGCCCTCTTCCAATCTGCACAATGTTGTATCGTCGGCCATCTGGCGTATGCACAGGACGTATGTCACCGATACCGCCGGTTGTGCCAGGTCGCGGGGAATCAATCTGGGCAAAGTCTTGAAATGCTTCCCGGGCCCGAATATCCCAGGTCAACGCTTCGGGATTTGGAGAATGGTCACCATACCAGGTCATGTGGTGTATAAACTGCACACCATTGTTGTACAGGTATTCGATTTGGTTTCGGGCATTGTTGAAATTGGTTGTCAGTGGGTGATACTCGCCGATGACGATATTGGTATGGCCAGAACTGAAAGCACCTTGTATCCAATTATGTGTACGATTATACCAGACACCGTAGCGGGTACCGCCAAAACTGGTACCTGCGCTCATTGCCCAATCCACAGGTGTAATCCGCCCATTGACTTCTGCCGCGCCAACCGCGTAATTTGCTGGAATCTGGTGGGTCTTGATAAATTCTGGGGGGAAGCCCGCCAACAATGCTTCACGATGCCCCTGCGCGATCCGGTAATTAATGACGCGCCGGGCGTGGTCGACCCATGCGAGAAAGAAGGGGTTTGTGGTGTGGTAGTTGTCCCAGGCGCCTCGTCCCTGATTTCTCGGGGCATCAAAAGCCCCCAGGTTATTGAAGGGTGTCTGGAAGCGGGCATTGATATTGTCAAGCGAACCATACAACCGCAGGAGATGCTCACGAAATGCCCAAATCATCGCCGGGTTGTAATCACCGATGGTGTTGTCGTCCCGGACATTAATTTCAAATTCGTGGTTTGGCTCGAGGGCGATAAAATGTTCGGGCATACCCGCTTCTTCACTCCGGAATTTTTCAGCCAACGCATGTAGATAACGACGTAAAGGCCACACCAGCAAACGCTCCAGAGCCGGTATGTCGGGTGCCCAGCTCATCATCTCAAATTGGTTGCCCACTTCTTCATAACCGGTAGTATTGTTCAGGCGAGTCAACCCGGCATATTTTGGCAATCCAGTATCCGGATCGATGACTGCACGCCAGGTGCTGAAACTATCGAATTGCCGGTGTGATGTAGTTGGTTCCCAAACCGATGGCAAGGCCAGGGCATAATCCGACTGGCTCCGCTCGATGAATTCCAGAAAATCTCCACCTGCCCAATATTCAAAATCCTCATTGTCGTAGTCCGGGTCTGGATAATAAGCAGGACTCTGGGTATCGGTGCGAATATGACGAAACAACGCGGGACGCACATATTCACCCCACTTTTCCTCTGTCGCCTCCGGTACAAAATCCGGATCATTGGTTACCGCTATCCAGTCAATTTCTACACGCAAGTCTTTGTAGGTCTCATAGTTGTGTCCCGGCGCGTCGGGGATATCAAGTCGGATGCGTTGAATCGTTCCGCTGTGCGTAATGGATTCATTTGTACGGTCCGAATGCAGGTTGCGCCGAATGACATGGGTGCCGTTGCTCAGATTGAACGGTACAGTATTGTGCCCGCCTTCTTTAAACCAGAAAACGCGACATAGAAATTCACCTGCTGGCGCGCCACTAACCGTCAGTGACATTGCAAACTCACGAAGCGTATCGCCATTGTAGTTTTCAATCGGGCCATAAATATAGGGATCAAATGGCAATGCATCGTGGGGTTGTAATAACAGCCAACCTCCCAGAACACCCCGATTCAACGATGTGCTCGTCAAGTTCCATCCATTGGTGTCACCATCAAAAGTGTAGATTGGCATGTCACCACTACGGGCTGCATGCGGGTGAATCCAGAATCGATTTTCCCGCCAACCGGCGTCCTGAGCATGTACTTGTGCTTCCTGGTCGACAGTCCATAATGTAGACAAAATGGATTCTGGCGCACCGGCAGCAAACAGATCATCAATAAACGCGGAGGCATAGGCGGTGAAACCTTCCGGTAATCCTGTCGTCGGCAATTCGATCACTTCACCTGAAGAGCTACCCAGAAGCCAGGCATTCCCCAAGTCAATTCGTGTCAATAAAACCAGATCGCGGGATACCGTTTTTACCGATTCAATGGCCAGTTCTGCATTTACAGAAACGCCCCCAGGAAGTTCAAGATTGCCAACCCGATGCCCCGTCCCCCGATAAAAGTGCAGCACAGGCAATTCATTGCCTGGATAACGCGTGACCACAGCAAGCTCTTCACCATCGTACTGGGGCAGGAAGTTCCCAACTGTCACTGCAAAAGGCGGGGTGAGTGGTGATTCTGCTTCAATGGATGCAATGTGATTACCTGCTGCGTTAAAGAGGCGTATTTCATTTGTGGCTACTGAGGCAAGCGGTGTGGCAACAATCTGGACTTCGGGTGGGAATAAGCTACCGGTACGTACCTGGACACCGCCAGTGATGTACGTGGGGTATGCCAGAAACTGTACTTCAGGTATACCATATTCGGTGTGAATCTTTACAAGCGTGTGGTTGTTCGAATGCTCTCCTTGTCCTGAGACAAGGCGCGGAGCAAGCTCGACGAGCGGGGCTTCCACATGCGATACCCACTCAGGCAAATGGTCCACAAGCATACTGGCCAGGTCTAGTTCCGGGTCTATAACAGTGATGTATCGTTCTCCGCTCCACTGGGCTGCTGCCGGTATAGCCAAGAAAGCCAACACAATACCCAATGATATCCATTGCCAAGCGGTTGGATACTTAACGCGACGAATCGGCAATACAAGCATGGTAGTTCTCCCGGTTCTTTGTCTATCAACATGTGAATGATACCATGCCGGAGAAATACATCCAAACCTGACATGACCGATATGATAATTAAATTTTGTTATTTCGCACCAGGGATTTCACGAATTTTGTTTGTTATCAGAGAATGAATATATACTCTTAAAATGCATCGCATATATTATTTATAAAATGGAGGTTGAAGCATGAAAAAGTTATGTATCACTCTGGTTCCAATGTTGCTGCTTACACCATGCGCACTCCTTGCTCAAGCAGAAGTGGCAAATGAGATCGTGCTGTTTTCTGAACAATTTGATGGTGAACTTGACACGAGCTGGGAATGGCTGCGGGAAGACCCTGAAGATTGGCGGATAGCTGACAATGCACTTGAAATTCGGGCACGACCGGGCGACGGAAACAGTGTGCGAAATGCGTTGCTGCGCTTTGTACCCGAAGTGACCGAGCAAGCACTGGCATTTGAGGTTACAGTCTCATTTATAAAACCACTGACAGTGCAATATGAGCAGGCAGGACTAACGTGGTATGCGGATGAAACGCCAGTCTTCAAGCTGGTACACGAGCTTATTGACGAAGAACATTTTATCATACCCAGTCGCGTTCCAACCAAACAAAAGATTGTCCGGTTGAGGCTGGAAGTGGACGGTACCCGACTCAAGGCGATGTTCTATGAAATAGACGAAGATGAAGAGAATCATACAGACAAGGAATGGGAGCTTGTTGCAGAACAGGATGTAGAAATCGGCAAGCGCAACCACATCAGCATCCAGACATATCACGGCCCGGAAGATGAAGACCATTGGATGCGCTTTTCCGATTTCAAGATTTTAAAAATTTCTGAATAAACCACTGACTATCAGAATGACAAAAGGCAGTGCCAAATGAAAACATTGCCCAGGGCATCTACTTCTTCCCAGATGCGCCGTGCCAGTTGGGCATCACCCGGAATATCATTCAGCTTGGCATGGTGTTTTTCCCACGGAAGGCAAGTTCCAGCATCACTACCAGCCAAGAATGATGGAGGTGCGGCTGCTTTTCTACCCGCACCGGGTGCCGCTGGCATGGTAGCGCTGGGCATACCGCCATATTGACCGTATTCACGGGTAAACTCCGTCATAACCCGTACATTTTCCGGCTTGGCATCGTTCTGCATAATGGCACTGGCATCCATAATGAATCCACCATCCCGAGCCGCTATGTCAATGACTTCTTTGCATTTGGCACGCACTTCGTCCGGTGTGCCATAAGAGAGAATCGCATTAGGCACGCCTCCACTTATGCAGAATTTATCACCCAGTGTATTGTGTGTCTTCACAAGATCACTCCTGTCAACGTGAAAGACCATACATTGTTCTGGCAATTCCCGGAAAGTTTCCAGATGGTAATCCCAGTTACCTTCCGCATAAAACATGATCTGCTTTCCTTCATCCCAGAGCGCCTCCACCATGGGTTTGAGGGTTGGCCAATAATGAGAATCAAATTGCTGAGGCGAAATGAACGGCACACAGCCCCGGTGCATCCAAAAACCTATGGGCACCAGGCCATCGGGATCGGCACCTGACAGCGCAACATTGAACATATGCGGCATCAAGGCTTCACAAGCCTTCAGCACCTTATCGGGCTGTGTCATCATGTCATTTGTCAAACCAACATAACCACGCAACTTGTCACCAATGATGTCAAATGGCGACTTCAACATGCCGGCAATTGCAGATACCGTTCCTGATTCTTCGCGCATCCTGGCGGCTTGCATTGGGAAACTGCCAAAATATTGCAACATGGCCATACCGCCCTTAACGAGTGCCAAGTTGTGCCCATAGGTCACTTCGCCCCCTTTGGGTTCGATATATTTTGAAGCACGGGGCAACCAGACATTGTATAAAAATGCGGTGGGGTCATCGATGAGCGCGTCATACTCATCTTCATGCATAAAACTTTTTTCCTCTGACGGTTCCAGATACTGAAAAGCAGTGTCAGCAGAAATATCTATACCAGGTATACCGTAATAATTAAGCCCTATTGCTTGCGTCAGGCCGGTCCAAACATAAACCATGTTGGCAACAGCAGCGTCCCAATCATAATCCGCGGTAGTTTTACGCAAAGCTTCAAAAGCAATGTTAAAGTCATGGGTGACTTCCTGGCATGTATAGCCGGTATGCGTAGCGACAAACTCCGCGGCCAGCATACGTATGGGGACACAGTCCGGTTTTTCATTCCGCAGCGCCGTCACATAACGGTTCAGACGTTCCAGATAACGTGTTTCCATCGCATTATTGGTCATGATACACTCCCCCGGCATGTCAGTATGCCATTTGATAATTTCTTGTTGCCCGGCGTATGCGCGTGAATGCCACTTCAAAAAAATTGATAACACAACACGAATACAATGCTCTATATGAGGCAAGACCGTAAAAGCTTGCTAATTCCTGCCGTGTTGTTTATACCACGACAGCCTTCAGGGGATCAAAGCTAATACATGTAACATAAGAATTGATACAACTTTATTATGTGATAATAATTATGTATTGCTTAACTAAATATTTAATACTACATAATAATTTTTAGTCAAGAGATATACTTTTGCAATCTATATTTATAATTGCCATGCAAAATATATAAGCACATGCAAAAATCATCCTAAATGATTGTTACAAGACGGAACTATGCTGTAAAGTGGCAGATAAAATATAGTATCCAGTGAGGCGATCTTCATTTGATAATCACATTAAACATTACGCGTCGAAACCAATGGAGCCAGTATAATGAATACACGCAAAGTATTTGTTTCTTCTGTATTACTGCTTATCGGGATGTATCATATTTTATCAAGTTTCAGTTATGCTGCGAATGTACATACTATGGAACGCATTCGGATCAGTGAAGACGGTACCCATTTTGTATACGCAACATCTGGCGAACGTTTTGTGCCCTGGGGCTTCAATTATGACCGGGATTACAAGGGACGGTTACTTGAAGACTACATGTACGATGAGTGGGATACGGTGTTGACTCATCTCGCCTACATGAAACAATTGGGGGGGAATGCAGTCCGGATTCATTTGCAGGTAGAACACTTTATGCTAGGCCCGGAAGAGCCCAACCAGACTGCGCTGCAACAGTTGGGCAAGTTGCTGGATGCTGCACAGGAAATCGGGATATACGTGAACATCACCGGATTGGGGTGTTATCTCAAAGACCAGTCACCGGACTGGTACAACAACATGAATGAAGCGGAACGTTGGGCTGTTCAAGCCCGGTTCTGGGAAGCAGTCGCCCAGGTCGCATCAGGACATCCCGGAGTGTTCTGTTATGATCTGATGAATGAGCCGATTGTCGGCGGTTCAGGTGATGGCTGGTTACCCGGAGATGGGCTGGGTGGCAAGCATTACGTACAGCGCATCACGTTGGAACCGGGTGAACGTTCCCGGGAAGAAATCGCGAAGGCCTGGGTGGATACTCTGGTCGGAGCTATTCGAAAACAAGATTCGCAGACCCTGATCACTGTCGGAGCTATCCCCTGGGCACTGACCTTTCCCAATGCAAAGCCAGTTTTCTATTCTGAAGCAGCCAGCGAGAACCTTGATTTCGTCAGTGTCCATTTTTATCCACGAGGTGGTGAGATCGAAGAAGCATTGACGGCACTTGCGGTGTATGATATCGGCAAACCGCTGGTTATTGAAGAGTACTTTCCAATGCATTGCAGCTTTGAAGAAATGAACCATTTCATGGACGAAGCCAAAGACCTGGTGGACGGCTGGTTCAGTTTTTATTGGGGCATGACCATAGAAGAGTATGCTGAAAAAGAAGAGAAAACCCTGGGTGAAGCAATCACCATGAGCTGGCTTGAATTCCTGCGGGACAAGGGAGCAAAGATTACCCACGGGGATGCGGACATCACAAATTAAAAATTACGCACCAGGGCTTCTGCTATTTTTCCACGGCCATCGGCCTTTGAGTTTACTTTCCTGTCTGCCTGAACCGTATCAAAAGTAAATGCGCCATACAGCTCTTGTATCAACGATGTCATGGAGTTGGAAAGCAGCACCTTAACGCCTCTTTCTGTCAGCGTTTTAAAGGTATCCGCCAGTCGACATTGGTCCAATTCATTAAAACTGTCTTTGTTGTACCCAGTGAAAGAAGAAGTTTTTGAAATTGGATGATAAGGTGGATCAAAGTACACAAAATCATCCGGTTTTGCTACATCCAGTATTTTTTCAAACGGATTGCTGGAAAGTGTTACGGATTGTAATGTCTTTGCCACTGCCCGATGGTTTTCTTCATCGCAAATGCGTGGATTGACATAACTACCCATAGGTACATTGAACTCGCCACGGCTGTTCTCACGGTATAAACCATTAAAGCAAGTACGGTTCAGATAGATAATGCGTGCGGCCCTTTCCGGCAACGTATCCGGAACTTCTGCCCGGATTGAATAATAGTATTCTTTGCAATGCTGATGTTTGTGCCTTCTC
>Ga0334884_1003377_pt1 | contig 18193 bp, 18 predicted proteins | sample GraSluR1_MG_7_FD_207215 | JGI IMG/M metagenome (GOLD analysis project Ga0334884, IMG submission 207215) | Sludge microbial communities from methane-producing bioreactor in Wageningen University, Netherlands - Granular Sludge_12_05 R1 | ecosystem: Engineered > Bioreactor > Anaerobic >...
TTGCAAAGATGAGAACCAACAAAACCGGCACCACCTGTAACTAAAATTTTCATATAAATTACTTAAAATTAATTTTATTTTTTATATACAAATAAACACCTTTTCTATAGTATCAAAAAATCTATTAATCATCCTATAATTATAATCGTTAAAACTTTAAAATACAAACCAATAGTGAGTTTAAACCTCACTTTCAGTTCATATTATACATCTTTTACCCAAATAATCCAAGCCCCAGGAGTGAAAATACATATAAAAAAAGGGGCTAAGTCCTAAGACCCAACCCCTAATAAACTAGCCTAGCAGACACAACCACAGCCACAATCATCGGCCTCATCTTCCCCGCACTTACATTCAGGGGTGCAATCACACTCCGGCAAACAATCACAGCCATCAGCGCATTCCTTACAAGGATTGCCAACAACTTTCTTTTCTTCTTCCATATTGTTCTATTCACTTTAAATCATTAAAATTATATTTTAAATAAATTAAAGTTAATATTAATTAATAATTATCTTTTATTTAACTAAATAATTTATAAAATTAACTGGGCAGAAAATTACAATAAAAAAAATACTATAAACAATAAAATCATCTAATACTAGCCAATTTTAAGACATTGATAAGTCTAATTATTAGTCTAATTTTCAAATTAATTATTAGTCTAATTATTAGTCTAATTTTACTCCACCTCCTGCCTGATCAACCTCTTAATATCAACCTCAATATCCAACTTGCCAGAATCATCATCAGCTTTTTGGTATATAAAATCTAGAACCTCGGCCACATCTCTCTCCACTTCTTCCCTGCTCATATATCCCGAGAAAAAACGACTTTCCTTGTCTTTAACTAACTCGTATTTCTTAAAAGAATAATTAGTAAAAAAATTAGCTGACTCATTGGCCGGATTAACCGAAATATTTTTGTTATAACTATATTTTTGACCAGCAATCATAGAAATCAACAGGAAAATAATAGCAAAGAATAAAACCACACCTATAAGCCAATTAACTATTTTTTTACCGCCCATAATAGATAGGCCTACAAAAATAATTATTACTGGCCAAATTACAGTCCAATCAAGCTGATAATTCCACCAATTTAAATTTTTTCCTAAATAAAAAAGACCTAAAAACAAAATAAATAAACCAAAGATAGATCCACCTCCAGAGGAAGACCTAGAACAACAAGAACTTTGGAAGCGGTAAGACTTACCACGAGTCTCGCTGTTGTTTTTATTGTCTTTCTTCTCCTCCTTGTCATGCTTATTTTTTTCTTCTTGACCCATATCTTCAATCACACCCTCAAATACCTTTTCTTCTGTTTTTTCTTCTTTTATTTTTTCATTATTATTATTCATATTTTTTAAAATTAATTATAATATTTTTATAATAAAGTTATTTTTTATTAATCGCATTTTTATTAAACAAAATAATCAAGCCAATAACCACTAAAAATAATGGCCAAAAATTATCCCAAATAAAGGAAAATGGGGCAAAGTTAGAAAAAAAGGAAGAGAAGCCAATAACAACTAAAATCAAGCCAATGATAAAGCGCCAGTCGCTAACTTGGACCTCACTTCCTAGGCTCTTAATGCGAGAACCAACCTCCTCGACAAACTCATCGGCCTTATCTGCCTTAGATTCTTTTTTGTTGGGATCAAAATTATCTTTTTTTTTACCACTATCATCCCCCTCTGAGGGAACTAATATGGCGATGATAATATAAACCAGCAAACCTGAACCACCACCAAAAAATAGGGCAATAAAAACAAGACGAACCACCAAGGGGTCGATTACAAAATAATCGGCTAAACCGCCACAAACCCCTAAAATAATGCGATCTTCGCGTGAGCGATAAAGTTTTTTTCTTTGTTCCATATTTTTTAAATTAATTTTATAATTTTTAAATTAACTTTATATTTTTTTTCATTTGCATTTTAACATAAATTTAAAATTTTTTCCACCCTCTCCAAATCTTCCGGATTATTTTTAAAATCTAGCTCCCCCCTATTTAAGAAAGAAATATTGTCATAAATTTTGCTTAATTTCTCAAAAAAAGTATCATGACATTCATGAACTTCCAATTGTTTACCTAAAAAAAATTCAGAATCTTCAAAATCTCGTCCGCCATCCTGGGAAAACTTTTTAATTCTCTCTTTGGTGTTTTGTAAAACCAAAATATTATCGGGCCAAGGAAGGATTTTTTTGTCTAGATTAAGCATAGTAGTAGATATTTCTCGTTCAAATTCGTCCTTCATCCAGGCTTCAATGTACGGTTGACTGGTAAGCCAAAAACCGTCTAAAAAACAATATTTACCGGCCTTTTTCTGTTCCATAGCGTCTATATATTGGCCGATATAGTGATTGCGAAACCAAACCCTAAGCTCCATGCTGTTTCCACCAGCCTGAATACTCTGAGAAATGCGCTCGGGGAACTTTTCTTGCTCAGAATAGGCAATTCCCTGGTATTTTTCAGTTAATAAGCGGACCAAGGTGCTTTTCCCACTGCGCGGACCGCCGGTTATTACTATTATTTTCCCTGTGGACATAGTTTTTTTATTGTTTGAAGGGGGGTGGCAATTTGCCCCCACCCTTTCAAGTGTCCCCAATTTGGGGACGACTGAAAACCTAATAGCTACATTTTCAATTCGTGACAAAATGTCACGGACTTAGTTTCTTTATAGCCAAACTTCTTCGCTATCTCCAAAAAAGCTAATATTACCATCATTAATATAAAAACACTGATCGTCCCGCAGAACTTTTAATGGATATTTTAAGGTCTTGGCTTTTTCAATTACCCCCTCCTTAGAATCATCGGTAAAATGACATTTTATCAAGAAGGGAACATAATTTAAGGCGGTCATATCGGTAACACCATGTCTATCCCTGTCCACTTTCCAGCCACCAACCTCAATAGTGGGACACATGATATAAGAGCCACTGCTACAACCGACATAGGACAATCCTGCTTCTAAAAGGTTTTTTAAAATTAAATCAAAGCCCACCTCCCTAATATTTTTTAAAAGATAAAAAGGATTACCACCTGAAACCTGAACAACATTTCTATCAGAAAAAAAATCCAAAATTTCAGTTTCTGTTTTTCTTGAAATATCAAATTGTTTAAAATCTATTCCCGAAAGAGCCATGGCAGAAAAATATTCATTCATATATTTAAGATATTCCTGGTCCATAACAACTTGCAAGGCGGTATTAATAAAGCCTATCTTTAATTCTTCCCTCGGGATACCTAATAAAGAATAAGCTTTTTCTAGTAAAAATTTTTCCTTTGATGCTAATATTATCTTCATATTATTTACCACAACACTTCTTATACTTCTTACCACTACCGCACGGACATAAATCATTTCTACCAACCTTATTACCAGCCTCATCCTTCACCTTATCCCTAGCCATATCTATAGTCCCAGAAGTGTTAATAGTGCCATCTCCGGCTCTTTTAGCCATCTCCTTCAGCGGAGCTGAATATTTTTTAGCCCTCTCAATAATACTAGGAGCAATAAAATTAGAGACATCGCCGGTTTTGTAAATCGAATAAACCACCTGCCTTTGAATAAGCCCCAATAAATCTTGGTACATATGATAAGCCTCTTTCTTGTATTCTACTAACGGATCACGCTGGCCATAACCGCGCAGACCAATTCCTCGACGCAAATAATCAATAGTTTCCAAATGCTCTATCCATAAATTATCAATAGAACGAATCAAAATTCCCTTTTCTATTTCAATAAAATTAATATCCAGACCATCAAACCCCTCGCGCATAGCTTGATAATTTTTACGAGCTAATGATTTTAAATAATCCAATAATTCATTTCTAAAATCATTTTTATCACCATCTTTTTTAGCAATATTTAAAATCTTGTCCTTATCTTCATCACTTAAACTATAAATAGTTTTAACACTCTCATAAACTTCCTGTAAATTCCAGTCAGCTACATTTTCTGAGGCCGTATGAAAAGTAGCAATTTGAACAACCTCGTCTTCAACATACTCCATAATAATATCTGATAAAAGCCTACCATCAACCTCAGCCCCCTCTTTCTGCTTATTATAAACATCTAAGATTTCTCGACGTTTTTTGTAAATTGCCTCACGATGCTTGTTAATAACATCATCATATTCAACCACGTGTTTACGCATGTCAAAATTATTACCCTCTACCCTTCTCTGAGCTGATTCTATAGAATTGGAAACTATCTTATTTTGAATCGGCATATCTTCCGGAATTTTCATTACATTCATAATATTTTTCAATCTATCACCTCCAAAAATACGCATCAAATCATCTTCGGCTGAAATATAAAACTGGGAAGAACCAGGATCTCCCTGACGACCAGCACGACCTCTCAACTGATTATCAATACGACGAGATTCGTGTCGCTCGGTTCCAATAACGTGCAAACCGCCCAAGCCTAAAACTTTGTCCTGCTCTTCTTTGACAGCCGGATTTCCACCTAAAATAATATCAACTCCACGACCAGCCATATTAGTGGCTACAGTAATAGAACCAGCTCTACCAGCCTGAGCAATAATTTCAGCTTCTCTAAAGTGATTCTTGGCATTTAAAATATTAGGTTGAAGACCCTCGCGCTCCATCATTTCACCTAAAACCTCATTATCCTCAATGGACACTGTTCCAATAAGAATAGGCTGACCTTTTTCATGGCGCTCTTTAACATCTCTGATAACTGCCTTAAATTTACCTTCCCTATTTCTATAAATTAAATCACTAGAATCTTGTCGAATATTAGGTTTGTTAGTTGGTATAACAATGGTTTCTAATTTGTAAATCTTGAAAAATTCCTCGGCTTCAGTCACCGCTGTTCCAGTCATACCAGCTAACTTGGGATACATTCTAAAATAATTCTGAAAAGTAACTGTGGCTAAGGTTTGAGATTCGCGCTGAACCATTACCCCTTCTTTGGCTTCAATCGCTTGATGAAGCCCCTCACTATAGCGACGACCAGGCATCATTCGGCCAGTAAATTCATCAACAATAATAATCTCACCCTCCTTAACAACATAGTCCTTGTCTTTTTTAAATAAAACATGAGCTTTTAGAGCTTGCTCAATATTTAAAACATCCTTAACTCCACCAGCTACATAAATATTTTCTACACCTAAAAGTTTTTCCATTTTAGCAATTCCATTTTCAGTTAAAGTAGCGGCTCTCATTTTCTCATCGACATTATAGTCTTCATTTTCTTTTAGCTGACGAACGTATTGGGCAAATTGAGAATATCTATCACCAGACTCTTCAGCTGGAGCTGAGATAATAAGGGGGGTTCGGGCCTCATCAATCAAAATAGAGTCGACTTCATCCACAATGGAATAATAGAAATCGCGTTGCACCATCTGGGTTAAATCAGAAACCATATTATCACGCAAATAATCAAAACCAAATTCGTTATTAGTTCCATAAGTTATATCACAAACATAAGCCTCTCTGCGGCTAACGGCTTTAAAAGGCTTTAAACGAGGATCATATTCAGCCTCGTTATCTGTTTCCGGATCATAAGTAAAGGCTGCATTATGAACGATAACACCAGTGGAAAGTCCCAAAAAATGATAAACCGGAGCCATCCAACCGGCACCAACTCGAGACAAATAATCATTAACAGTTACTAAATGAACCCCTTTACCCAATAAAGCATTTAAATACAACGGTAAAGTAGCCACTAAAGTTTTACCTTCACCAGTTTTCATTTCAGCAATTTGACCACGATGCAAAACGATACCACCAATGAGCTGAACGTCATAATGACGTTGACCCAAAACTCGGCGAGAAGCCTCTCTGATATTAGCAAAAGCCTCAGGCAAAATTTCGTTCAATAATTCCTGTTGTTCCTCGAAACTGTATTCCTTTTCTTCGCCTGGTAGGGACCCTAACCTTTTTTTAAAATCTAAAGTCATCAAGCGCAACTCTTCGTCACTCTTTTTCTTGTACTCTTCTTCTAGAGAATTTATTTTATCAACTAATGGTTGAATTTTTTTAACAATTTTTAAATTCGGATCGCCGAAAATCTTATCCCAAAAACCCATATATTTATGTAATTAATTTTTACCCCTTTTTTTATCAATTTTTTTCTCTTTATACTTCTTGATAATTAAAACTAAATGATCTTTAACTTTATCTATTGCCTTGTTTAATGTTTTTTCAGTTCTCTCTACTCGCAAAACTGTTCCAGGAACAGCCAAATTTACTTCAGCCCTGTAAGTCTTACCCTGATTTTGAGTGGAAAGAGCATGCTCTAGTTCCACATCACAATTAGTTACCTCTATATCACCTAAATATTTTTTTAACATCCCCATTTTCTTTTCCACATAATCTTTAATATCAGTAGTTAATTCGACTTTACTGGTTTTGATTCTGATGTCCATATTCTTTAATAATTTATCTTAAAATTATATTTATTTTATATAATCTTTAAAATAAATTTATAATTAATTATTAAAATATTTATATAAAATTTAATTAAACAATTTCAAGACATCTTTAAAGGTTACCCAAACCACCAAAAGCATCAATAAAGCGAAACCTAAGTTATGAAAAATAGCTTCGACCTCTTGCTTGACTGGTCTTCCCTTTATTTTTTCAATTAACAAGAATACTAAGCGCCCACCATCCAAGGCTGGAAATGGTAAAAAATTAATAACTGCCAAATTCAAAGAAAGCAAGGCAGTAAACTGAAGTAAGTATATTATACCCATTCGGGCCATTTGTCCAGTTAAATCAGCGATTCCAATAGGACCAGCCACTTCGGCATTTATGGGCTGACTAATTATTAGATTCCTAATTATTTCATAAAAAGCGTAAATAATAGCCCACAAAAGATAACCCGTCATTTTAATTCCCTCCCATAAAGCAGTATACCAAGGATATTTAACCACAGCTGTTTGAGAAATAGCTACTCCTATTATTTTCCTATCTCTTTCCTCATCCCAAGTAGGAACAATTGTTAGTTCCTGAACCTCACCAAAACGACTAATAACTAAACCGACCTCTTCGTTCTCGGAATCATTAATAAACTTTTGGACATCATCGTCGTTAACGACTGGATTATTATCAACACTAACAAAAATATCGGCTGGTTTCAGCCCTGCCTCGTAAGCCGGTGAATCGGATAAAACCTCTACTATCTGAACTTTTTCATCGCTGATAATTGCTGACTTGGGCATACTATCCCTAGCGACAGATTGAGGGAACCCTATCATCAGACCAATGGAAATAAGGATTGCGGCTAAAACAATATTCATAAAAACTCCAGCTGATAAAATAACAGCTCTTTTCCAAGGTTTTTTAGAAGCAAAACTATCCTTATCATCCTTTTCTTCTCCATCCTGACCTTTTATTTTAACAAATCCCCCTAAAGGAACAGCATTAATAGAATAAATCGTATCCTTACTGTCAGTGATTTTTTTTCTGCCCCAAACAAACTTCCACTTGCCATTAGTATTTTTGTAAACTCCAAATAATCTGGGCGGAAAACCAAAACCAAACTCCTCGGCTCGAACACCTAGGCGTCTAGCAGCAAAAAAGTGTCCGAACTCATGCACGAACACCAATAAAGATAGAACGAGGAGAAATATTATTATAGTTATAAACATAAGTATTTATTTTTTTATTAATTAAAAGAAAAACTAAATCAAACAAAAATAAAAATCTCAAAGATCCTCCGATCAGATTGCTCTACGAGCAATTGAGCGGACCCGCTCGATAGTGAAGCTATCCGAGTGGGCAAAGATCTTCTTGCCCGTTCACGAGCGAAGCGGGCTGAACGGGAATGATCCCAAGAATCCTAATAATCCTATTTTTTTATATTTCCATCACTTCTTTTTCTTTTTTGTCCCTTATTTCCTTAATTGCATCATTAATTTTTCCAACCTCCTCATCCAGCTCTTTAATGAAGCGAAATTTATCGTCCTCACCTATTTCCTTGCTAGAAAAAGCATCTTCAATAGAACTTTTAACCTCATCTCTAATTTGACGAATTGAAACCTTGGCTTTTTCCTGTTTTTCATTAACTTTTTTCACTGATTCCTTACGATTTTCTTCGGTCATTTGCGGAATATTAACCCTGATTTTATCACCCTCATTAACCACACCAACACCTAAATTAGAATCAACAATGGCTTTTTCAATGCTCTTGGAGACCCCCTTATCCCAAGGGGTTAGAGTAATACTTCTAGCATCAGATACTGAAATATTAGCTACGGCATTAATTGGATTTTTTACTCCATAAGCCTCAACAAAAATTCCATCCAACATAGATGGATTTGCTCGACCGACTTTAACGCTGGCCAAGTCTTTTTTAAAAAAGTCTAAAGCCTTGTCGAAATCGTCTCTCTTGTTTTCAATATAACTGTTCATATTTTTAAAATTAATTTTAAGTATTATTGTTTTAACTTCTTAACACCCATGTACATAACACTAGGATTATTAAAATCTATCAACAAAGAATTGCCAGATCTAGTGGTCGGCAGCTTTTTAACGGTCCAAGTACCCCCTCCGTCATAGGTGCGATAAAAAGACGTGTTGGTAACATAAAATATTTCCTGACTATTTTTTGGATTTACAACAACAGTGTTAATAGAAGAATCCTGCTCTGGTGTTAAAAGTGACAATTTAGTCCAACTTTGTCCCTCATCAAAAGAGCGTAAAATCACCTTATCGGTCGCAAGTAGCAAGGAATTATCTTCTTTAGAGAAGGTCAAATCTTTAAAGTTTATTCCTAAATTAAATTCTTTTAAAGATTCATTATAGTTAACCCAATTAGTATTATCAAACTGATTGCGATATTGCTCCAGCTCTTCCAAGGTAGCCCCGCCGTCGGAGTTAAATTTAAAAATGCCATTCTTATTAGTAGCGACAAAGATTGAACGACTATCCAAAGGATTTACTAATAATTTTCTAACAACATCACTCAAGCGTTGAATAGCCCGCCAACTATTTCCTCCGTCTAAACTTCGCAAAATATCTCCTCGAGAAGTCCCGAGATAAACAATATTAGTGTCATAATGATCTAGGGCAATGGCTGAAACTGATACTCCGGGATTATTATCAAAATAGATTTGAGAAAAAGTGCGACCACAGTCAATACTTTTTTCTAATTTATTATCATAAGAAACATAAAGAACACATTTATTTTTATTATCAACCTTCAAATCAGTGGCTGAAATATTGCCAGGTAAAGAAAATATTTTATTCCAACCTCGACCAACATTATATGTATAATAAATTCCATTACCTCCAGTTAAAAGATAAACTGCTCCACTATCACTAGGATCTATAACCATTTTAGTGATATCTAAAGTAGCAATACTCTCAGGTGTGGCTGAAATACTTGAGATATAAGGCATTTGCCGCCAAGAATCACCTTTGTTACCAGTAACAAAAACCCCTCCATCGGTGGCTCCGACACCACTACCTTTAAAACTCAGAGAACAAGCTCCTAGAAACAAAACTCCTAAAAGTAACGAAATAATTTTAATTTTCTTCATACTATTTTTTTAATTATCGCGCGATAGCCACTTACTATCTAAACGCGATTTACTTGTTAATTATATAACAATTAAATATTTACCGCAATATATTCCAGAACTGAACGCAGATTAATATTAGACCTTAGACTTTCTAAACCATCATTAATAACCATGACTTTTCTCCTTATATCTAATGGCTGAATTTTATCAACCGGAATCTTTTTAAAATCATCCAAGGCAAAAACATTTTTAACTTGATCATATTGTTGATAGTTTACAAATATTAAATCCCTTAAAACCGACTGCCAGGTTTCTAAAATATCAAAATTAGATAAAAAACCACCTTTTTTAATCAAAGCGTCAATTATTTGGACTCTTTCGGAGAAATTGGACGACATAAATTCTAAAAAGCTAGCTACTACCAATTGATATTCCTGATACAAATCCTGATTTTCTAAAAACTTTAGAGCCGCTGCCGGACGACCAGCTGATAATTTGGTTAAATTTTTAGCCAAGCTAGGGCTAACCTGAAACTCTTCTGTCAGATTCTTGTAAATTAAATCATCCTTAACCGGAAAAAGATTAATAACCTGCCCACGCGAAACAATGGTTTTGGGCAAATTTTCGATATCATTAACAGTTAAAATTATGACAGTTTTATCACTACTTTCTTCCAATACCTTGAGCAAAGCATTGGCAGAATTATTATTTAAATTTTCAGCATCTTTGATAATAGCTATCCGATACGAATTCAAAAAAGAACTGGATTTAAATCTTTCTATTAAACCCCGGATTTGATCAACGGAGATGTTTTTTTTGCCCTCTTCCCTTTCTATAATAAAAAAATCGCTATTAGTTTCCAAGAAATTCCCCTTTTGAACGAGATCGGGCTTGTCTTTGGTAAAAATATTTTTGGAAAAATTTCTAGCCAAGGAAAGCTTACCCACCCCCGAAATACCTGAAAAAATATAAAAATTAGCAATTTTATCATTGCTTAGGCTTTTATCTAAATATTCCAAGGCCTTTTCATTGCCAATTATTTCCCATTTAAAATTCATATTTTATATACTTATCATAACAAATTTAAAGGCAAAAGACAAATGATAAAATATTTGTAACTATTGACTTTTATGGTGATTTTGTATTAAAGTGAATGGAAGTTCTTTAAATTTATGAATATTCAACTTTGAATACAAATTCACTTTTTTATCACTCAACATTAACCTAATTAACCCAAAAACCCTATTACAATGGACAAAAACCTGATTTTACCCGGCAACCCACGTTATCAGCCCAAAGAAATGATAAATTTTTTTGGTTATGACAACCTCTACCAAAAAGCAGTTGATGTCGAAATGAAAACCCTGGAGGTACTCATAGAAGATATTGACCCTAGCCTATTATCTCTGAACAACATAATAACCTGGTCGGAAATAATAGGCCTGGAAAACATAACAACAACTCAGGTAGACAAAGTGGAGCGCGAAGATACCAAGCATGATGTTAGGGCGCTGGTAAAAATTATCCAGGAATTGCTAAGGGAAAACCCTAGTGGAATAAAGCAATTGATTCATATCCCCTTAACAAGCTACGACGTGTTGGACACAGCCAGGATTCTACAATTTCGGGATGCCTACAATCTGGCTCTTAAGCCGGCATTAATGAGGGTCACCTGCGATCTCACCCAGCTGACTATTGAATATTCCGATCAAATACAAATCGGACGTACTCACGGACAACACGCTCTCCCCATCACGGTTGGTTTCTGGCTGGCTACTATCCTCAATCGCTTGATTGAAAATTGGGAGCGCCTGGATAACGCCAGCAAAAGACTGGAAGGAAAAATTTCCGGTGCAGTGGGCGCCTATAATGCCCAGGTTGGACTTGAGCTAACATCAGGAGGAAAGGAAACCTTCGAAGAAAGAGTTTTGGCTAAACTCGGATTAAAACCAGCTCGCATCAGCACCCAAATTCTGGCCCCCGAAAGATTGGCCGATTACCTGTTTGCCTGCAACCTATTAACCGCCACCCTAGGCCAATTTGGACGGGATTGCCGTCATCTGATGCGCAGTGAAATTGGCGAAATAACAGAATCCTTTGAAGCTGGGCAAGTTGGAAGTTCCACTATGCATCACAAAAGAAACCCGATTAATTTCGAAAATCTCGAGGGAATGTGGTGGCGAACCAAAAATGAGTTTGGCAAACTCCAGGACATCCTCATTAGCGAGCACCAAAGAGATTTGGTCAATAGCTCGGTACTGAGAGATCTGCCAATCATTCCTATCAACCTGCAAAACCAATTAAACACCCTTCTGCGGGAAAAGGACGGCAAGAGCTTCCTGAAGAGAATAAAATTTGACGAAGTTCGTCTCAAAGAAAATTTTGAAATGAATGCTAATTTCGTCATGGCCGAACCCATTTATATAGCTCTCCAGCTTTACGGTTACGAAGGTGATACTCATCACTTGGTAAGTCATAAGTTACTGCCAGAGGCTAAGAAACACGGCATCTCTCTCATGAGCGCACTGGAGAACGAGGCAAACAAGGCAGACGCCAAGCTCAAAGAAGTAATGAAAAAAATACCAAGGGATATTCTTAATCTCTTACGCGACCCCCAAAGCTACACCGGACACGCCTACCAAAAAGCTATGGAAGTGGCCATAATGGCAGAAAATTTCGTCGACACAATAAAGAGTGAAGACTAAAAAATAATTACCCCTCAAAAGAGGGGTTTTTTAATTGAATTTTTCAATTAAAAAAGTGGGCACTTTTGTCCCACTTAATTTCAATGCTTCTTAAGCCTTGAAATTCGAATTACAAGTTCAAATAAGCCTCGAAAAAAGATGAAACCTCTATAGTCCAAATTTCCTGGGCAAAACCAGGTAATTTGAACATGATTTCCTCTATCTCCGGGTAATTATTGTTGTAAATCTCCAGCAATAGTCCAGGACGATTCCCCTTCTTATCCTGTTCCATGGAATAAAGGATATATTCCATTAATTCTGTCGCCCTAAAGGTTAGGGCTTCAAAATAATTAACGGCCGCCAGCTCTTCCATGATTTCAACAGCTTCCTTAGGAAATCCATTTTGATCTTTCAAGCAAAATTGCAAGAGAAACGCCCGGTGAAAAACACGGAAGACTTCTGGCTCCAGTTTTTCATAGCGCTTTACAAAGGCGAAATATTCTCGAAGATCATCATCGTTTCCCTCCTTGTTTTTGTCACCCCGGCAAATATCCCTTTTTAGCTCTCCTTCGCCGTGATCATGGACCAAAAAAGCGGTTGCTATCAGATCCTTATCAAGATCCAAATAGCGATTGAGTTTCTCGACAATAATCCTGGACAGGATGGTTATCGAGTAAGAATGCTGCAAGACATCCTGCCGGCGGACCCCTTTACCGAGACGGCTCCAACGATACACTCCTTTAAAAATAATTTGAGCAGTCAGCACAATGTCGCTGATGCCCGGCCAAAGTACTTCCATGTTCTGATGGAAATTTTTTCTTCTTAGTCTGGTTTTTCTCATGATGTCTGGTGTTTTGGTTCGGTTTTTAAATAACTAAATTAATAGACTATCTTAAAGGTTTATTGCTTGTAAGTCAAGGGTAATAAAAAAACGGACCATACCCGCTTGAAACTAATTATTTTAATGTAATTTAGCTACTTTGATAAAACCTTTTTATTTTCTACAGCAAAGCTATAAATCCTAGCCCAATTATCAAATTTAAAATCCAAAGCCTTTTTTATTTTGCTCAGGGTACTAAAACGAATATCGACATTAGCACTTTCAATATTAGAAATCATTTTTTGAGTTGTTTTGGTTATTCTGGCTAGCTCCTGCTGACTAATTCCTAGAGCGATTCTAGTATTATAAATTTCAACGCCAAGAGCGATTCTTTCTTGAGCTTCTTTCGAAAACTGCTTAAAATAAGGGCCTTTTTTGGCCTCCTTAATTGGATTAATATTCTTTTTTTTATTATTAATATTTTTCATAATTTTTTGAATTTAATTTAAAAAAATTTAAATACTTTTCAGCAATCTTATTTTGTCTATCAACCTTTTTCTTATCTCTCATAGTGTTATAAATAGCAGGCTTTTCAAAAGCATGAAGAAGAACCATCTTATCCTGATATCTAAAATAAAGAATTCTAATAACAGTTCGTGAATCTTTTGGATTTAAAATTTCGAAAAAACTATAACCATGCAAGGGTTTAGAAATTGGAGGAATTGGTCTAGCTCCATTATCTTTAATGTAGTTTATTTTAGCATCAATATCAGCTAATATTTTTTGCTTTCTCTTAATCGCTAAATCTGAATCTTCTTTGCTCAATAAATAGTTCTTAAAATACTCTTTAACCGGACAAACGCCTAAATCCTCATTATAATAATAAACTACATCCATAAAAATTATCTTCCATTATTATATCTAATAAGATATAATAAGTCAAGAGTCTAAATAAATTAATTTAAATAAATTATAGCATGTACGAAATAAAATTATCTTAAATTATATTTAAAAATAAAAGAACTCAAATAACAAAATAATCCTGCCGCGGGGCAGGTTTATTTTGAGCCCGCCTATGCTACCTTGCAGGTAACTACGGCGTGGCGAAGGCGGAGGGTAGGAGATTCGGCCACACGTCGCTAAGTCTCGCTCGCCTGCTTCGCAGTCTTCGCTCACTAAGCGCTCTGGCCTGGCCTCGGCGGTGCGTCGTTTCACTCCGCACATCGCCTCCGGCTTTCGAATCTCTTACCTCCTTCTCGAATAACAAAAATAACCCAAAGCAGTTTGGGTTATTTTTGTTAGCGGAGGGTAGGAGATTCGAACTCCTGAAACCGATTAAGGTTTACTCGCTTTCCAAGCGAGCGCACTAGACCACTATGCGAACCCTCCAAAAAAAGATGATATAAACTAGACCACTATGTACCCCGTGCCGTTCACCGAAGGTGTGCGGTTATACGGAGGTGAACCCTCTCCGCTCAGATTGCTCTACGAGCAATTGAGCGGACCCGCTCGATAGCAAAGCTATCCGAGCGGGCAACAATCCAACTCCTACGGGCACGGGAAAAACTCACAATTATTATCCCCATCTCGACCGACAAAAGATCCGTCTGGACATTGCTTGGCATCCATAGTACAAATCATTGGTTCCTTTTCTGAACAAGGGGAAAATTCACAATTATTAGCCGGATCTCGTGAAACGAAGGACCCGTCTTCACATTCAAAAACATCCATAGCACAGACAATCAAATTATCTTCTGAATCAGACGATTCAGACGGATCAACCATGGGCATGTTTAAATGTCGGGCTACAATATTTCTTAATCCAGTTAACTTTTCTCCACCCCCATTAATAACATCATCGAAAGAACGAGCTCCAACTATTAATTCATTATTAATAAAAACAACCGGAGATCCAAAGACGCCAAAACTCTCGGCCTCCTTGCTCAATGTCTCTATTTCGGAGAAATGCTTTCTATCAGCTAAACATTTATTTATTTCATCCTTATCCAAATTAAGAGATGTGGCATAATTTAAAAAATCATCTTCATTTAATTCCCCATTATTAACTTTTTCTAATATTAATTTACGCATGCCAAAAAAATTCCCCTGATCCCCAGCACACTTAGCCAAAGAATAGGCCGGATAGGATAAAGGAAAGGACTTATCGGCATAAGGTCTAAAGGCCATAACAACATTTTCCGGGAAAGCTTCTTTAAGCGAAATCAATGACTCATTTAACTTTACTGAATAAAAATCAGATAAATCCTCATAAACAACAACCTCAACCTTAGACCCCAGTAATCCGATAAAAGGATCTAACCCATCGATTCCCCTCAAATTAGAAACATTTGTAACGCCTCTATCAGTCGAAATATTACTCTCATCAACAGAAATGTTCTCACCCGCCTCTTCGTTATTCATAATTTGAGATCCAAAAATAATAACAGCAACAAATACTAAAACCAAAAAAAGTAAAACTCCAAAAAGTACTTTTTTAAAATTAGCCATACTTTTAATTTATTAAAATATTAATTACTTAAGATTTTAATATTACTTATCAATTATATTAATGTAAATTATACGGAAGGAAAATTTTTATGCCAATTGGTCTCTTTTTGAAAGACATTAGAGCAGTTTAAAAGTAAATCTTCTTTAAATTTATTAGAAATAAGCTGGAGACCAAAGGGTAGACCCTTAGAAGTCCCGACTGGGATAGAAATAGCCGGCAAACCAGCTAAGGATGGGCCGCACAAAAAAACATCTTCTAAATACATTTTTAAAGGATCGTTAGCCTGCTCCCCAATTTTAAAAGCAATATGGGGTGAGGTTGGGGTCAAAATTATATCCACATTATTAAAAGCCTGCTTAAATTCTTGTTTGATTTTATTCCTAACCGCCAGAGCTTTCTTATAATAAGCATCAAAATATCCCGAGCTCAAAGCATAGGTTCCTAACATTATTCTCCTTTTAGCCTCAGAACCAAAACCCTCTCCCCTATTTCGTAAATAAATTTCATTTAAATTTTCAACTGATTTACCTTTGGGATTAAATTTAAGAGAGTGGCCATAGCGAATTCCATCTAGACGAGCTAAATTAGAACTAACTTCCGATGGAGTAATAATATAATAAGCTGGAACTGAATACTCATTAGTTGGCAAAGAAATATCCACCACCTCGGCCCCCATTTTTTTAAATTTCGAAATAGCCTCTAGCACGCCCTTCTTTACGTCCTCGGCCAAGCTTTCATTCAAAAATTCCTTAACAACACCAATCTTTAATCCTTTTATTTTCTTATCAATATTTTTTAAATAATCAGGGGCCTCCTGTCGTGAAGTGGTTAAATCAAATTTGTCCTGGCCAGAAATAGTTTGCAAAACAATAGCACTATCTTCAACGCTTTTAGTAAGTGGCCCAATAACATCGGTGGATGAGGTCATCGCCATTAAACCATAACGAGAAACTCGACCATAGCTTGGTTTTAAACCAGAAACACCGCAAAAGCTGGCTGGCTGACGAATAGATCCTCCAGTATCTGAGCCAAGAGCAAAAACACATAGACCAGCCGAAACTGCCGTAGCCGAACCACCAGAACTTCCGCCCGGAACTCGTTCTAAATCCCAAGGATTTTTAGTGGTAAAAAAAGCTGAATTCTCAGTCGAAGCTCCATGAGCAAATTCATCTAAGTTGGTTTTTCCTAAAAGAACAGCTCCAACTTCTTTCAATTTTCCAACTACTGTCGCGTCGTAAGGAGCAATATAGTTTTCCAACATTTTAGAAGCGGCTGTTGTCTTCAGTCCCTTAACTAAAATATTATCTTTTAATAAATATGGAATGCCCAATAGATAACTCTTTTCTCCTTGAGAAATCCTAATATCAGCTTGCTTGGCAAATTGTCGAGCTTCAACCTCAAAAACACTGATGCAAGACATTAATTTAGGATCCAATTTTTTTATTCTGTCTAAAAAAAAGTCAGTCAACTCCAAGGAAGTAATTTTCTTGCTTTGTAACAAGGCGTGAATTTCTTTAATTGTCATTAATTCTAAATTCATTATTTTAATCTTATTTTCCTAAATCTATTTTAAATAACTCGCTCAACCTTAATTTGATCGTCTTCTTTTTCAGGGGCTTGTTTTAGGGCAATACTCCTCTCCTCATCATCAGCTGGGAAAACAGCATCCTTTCGGAGCTGGTTATAATCCTCTGAATCTAGTCCTAAAATATCTACATCGGAAGTCTTAACCTCCTTTAATTTATCAATATAACCCAAAACAGAGCTTAATTGCTCTTGATACTTCTCTATTTCTAAGTCATTTAACTCTAAACGAGCTAATTGCGCTATTTTTTTAATCTCGTCCTTACTTATCGACATAATTCTTTAGTTCAATTTTATTATTATTTTATCATCTTTAAAAAATCCTCCTCACTTAAAGTTTTTACTCCTAATTCCTTAGATTTAGTTAATTTACTTCCTGGATTTTCACCAGCAATCAAAAAATCCAACTTTCCACTAACAGCGGACAAAACTTTGCCGCCCAGTTCTTTTATTTTAGCCTTTGCCCCCTCTCTTGTCAAACTATCCAAACTTCCAGTTATCACAAAAGTTTTACCAAATATCTTGGAATTTTGTGCCGACTGAGAATTGGCCGGATTTTTAATAACTAAGCGAAAATTAAATTTATCTAATTTTTTTAGAATCTTTAAATTATGCTCATCTTTAAAATAATCAACTAGGCTTTGGGAAACTTTGGGGCCGAAATCATCTATTTCAGAAAGATTTTTGACATCTAGTCGGGAAAAAATGGATAAAAGATCTAAAATTGATATTTCGATTTCGCTTTTACCCTTATCTTTGCCAACTCCCAATATTCCATCTTGCCATAAATATTCAACCAGAGTTTGGGCTGATTCTTCGCCAACATGGCGGATACCTAGGGCATAAATAAAGCGAGCTAAATCAACTCTCTTTTTGTTATCTAAAGATGAAACTAAATTATCAGCTGATTTTTCGGCAAACCTTTCAAGGAGCAATAAATCTCCTTTTTTAATAGAGTAAAGGTCAGCGAAATCAGAAATTAAGCCAGAATTAATGAGTTGTTCTACCACTTTTGGACCTAAATTCTCAATATCCATGGCATTTTTAGACACAAAATGAGTTATTTGACGCAAATTAACGGCAAAGCAAC
>Ga0334884_1003382_pt1 | contig 18161 bp, 11 predicted proteins | sample GraSluR1_MG_7_FD_207215 | JGI IMG/M metagenome (GOLD analysis project Ga0334884, IMG submission 207215) | Sludge microbial communities from methane-producing bioreactor in Wageningen University, Netherlands - Granular Sludge_12_05 R1 | ecosystem: Engineered > Bioreactor > Anaerobic >...
GCCTTGAGCTACCATCAACTGCGCGCGCTGCGCGAGGCCGCCGAGGCGTGCGGAATCCCCCAGCAGCATCTCATGGTCAACTGCTCCCATTCTCACTACGGCCCGCACATGGGCAGCGTGACCCCGCATCCGCAAAACCTCGCGCACGACGCGCTGTTTACCGAGCGCACGCAGCCGCTTTTCGCCGCGGCCGTGGACGATCTGCAGCCGGCCCTGCTCGATTACACCGTCGGATCGAGCACGATGGCGGTCAACCGCCGCCAGCTCAACGCCGAGGGCCAATGCACCGGCATGCGCCCGGAGCCCCGCAAGCCGATCGACCCCGACGTGCCGATTCTGCGCGTCACAGCGGCGGACGGCCGGGTTCGCGCCGTGCTGTTCGGCTACGCGTGCCATCCCACCACGACCGCCGGCGCCAGCGAGTTGGGTTACCTCATCGGCACCGACTACCCCGGTTACGCGCGGGACTGGGTCGCCACGGCCTATCCCGAGGCCGAGGCGATCTTTCTGCAAGGCTGCGGCGGCGATATCAAGCCGCGGGCCGTGCTGCCCACGGGCCGGTTCGGTCCGGTGCTTCTCGACCCGGCCGACCTCGTAGCGGCTCTCGGGCACGAACTGGGCCGCGCGGCGGTCGCCGCCCTGGCCGTGCCGCCTCCGCCCGTGCCCGCCGATCGTTCGACCGACCCGCAAGAGGCGATGCACACCCCGGTCGCCCTGGGCGGCATCGTCGAACTGGTCGACCTGCCCTCCAAGGACGATCCGCAACAAATGGTCGAAACGCCCTTCCACATGGGCGTCTGGCGCATCGGCGACGTGTACCTCTTCGGCAGCCAGGGCGAGGTGCTCTCGAACATCGGCATGCGGATCAAGCGCGAGCTGGCCGGAATGCGCGTCTGGACCAACGGTTACACCCACTGGGGCGGCGGCTACCTGCCCGACGCCGCGTCTTACCCCGAGGGCGGCTACGAGATCAACATGACGAAGTTCGCCCCGCAGGCCGAGGACGTCGTCGTCGCCACGGCCGTCCGCCTCGTCAAGCAGGTGCAGGCCGACCCGATCCACACGGAGCCGATACCGCGGTGCCATGAATGAGAGGGAAACTCCCATGAACCCAACGTCAAGCTCGCCGTCGCCGCGGAACGGCCCGCGCCGCTGGTCGCGGTGGGCGTGCACACTGTTGGTTGCGGCCTGCTTCGGGAGCCTGGCCGGGGGACAGGCCGTCGAGCCGGCGGAGCGGCCCTTTTCGCCCGACCACCCGGCGGCGGCGCGGAATCTCGCCGGATTGCCCGTGCGCATCGCCGTCGCGCCGCCCGACGACCCGCGCTTCGCCCACCTCTCGTGGAACAAGGTCGTGCGAACCGGGCCAAATACGCTGATCCTGGCCTACGTCGCCGGCGCGTTCCACGGCGCGCACGGGGGCGGCAGCCCGGCGGTCTCTCGATCGGTGGACGGCGGAGCGTCGTTCTCGCCGCCCGAGGTGCTGCGCCGCTTCGGCCCCGAGCTGGATTACTCGTGCTGCGGCAACCTGGCGCTGGGCATCGCTCCGGATGGCGCCCTGGTGCTGTTGGCGATGGCCTACACGGGCGATCGGGCCAACCACATCTTCGGCTGGCGCTCGGAGGACGACGGCGCGACCTGGACGCCTGTCGACACGGCGAAGCTCGGCCCCAACAAGACCGGTTCGGTCTTCGGCAACGTCTTGCCGATCGAGGGCCGAGGCCTGCTGGTGCTCGGCCACTATCGGCCCGGTTCGCAGCCGCATTCGAGCGGGATCTGGGCGTCGGTTTCCCAGGACCACGGCCGCACCTGGGGCGAGCCTCGCCGCATCAGCGACGCGCCGGCCGTCGAACCGCTCGTGCTCCGGTCGGGCGAGCGCCTGCTGGCCTTCCTGCGCGGCGACCGGGAACACGGCGGCCGGCAATTCGTGGCCGTTTCCGACGACCTGGGCGAAACGTGGACGACCGAGCTTTCGTCGCTCGATGCGGCCGATCCCGCCTCGGCCCGGCTTGCCGCTCCCTGTGCCGTCGAGAATCCCAACCGGCCGGGCGAGATCCTCGTGCTGACCACCGAGCGTGCCCGGCGAGGCAACACGCCCGGCCGCATCTGGCTGTGGCGCGGCGATGCGCGGCAGTTCGACTGGCGGCGCCAGCGCGTGTTGTTGGAGTTCCCTCGCGTGGAAGGCGATCCCCACACCGACTTCGGCTACCCGTGGCTCGTCCACCTCGAAGGCCGGCGCTGGCTTATGTTCTACTATCACGGGCGCAGCCGAGGGCACTGCCCGCTGTGGGTGACCGAGGTGAATCTCTGAACAAGCAGGGGGGGATCGCTATGCGATCTCGCGATCATTGCCGCGTCGATTCTTCCTGAGGCAACGCCTGCAACACCTCGAGGAGCATGGCGGTCTGCGCGCGCGACCATTGCTCGATCCGATCGGCGGCCTGGCGCGTTTCGCCCGCGGCAAGGCATGCCGACACCTTTTCCCGGAGCAGCTCCTTGCTCGCGTGGGCGGTTTGTTCGAGGGTCTCCCACAAGCGCGTCTTGCCTTGGGCTTTCGTGCCGAGGTCGTAGGCTTCGCCGTTGAGCAGGGCGCCCGGCGTGCCGCTCTGGCCCATCAGGATCGGGAACGACGCGGCACGAACGGGAAGGGAGATCCACGCGCAGGTGAGAAGCTCGGGATGGGCCGGATCGATCTCCGCGGTCATCCCCGCGATCGACGACTTGAAGCACATCGACTTGTCGCGCGCCACGCCGTGGAAGAGGGCGAAATCGACCGGGCCCTCCGATTCGCGGAGCTTTCGGGCGGCCGCGCCGTCGACGAACCGGCTGAAATACACCTTCCCATCGTGGACCTTCGAGACCACGTGGCGCGCGTTGTTGCTCACCTCGAGGATCGTCCCCGTCCGATCGACGAAGAGCCAGTGCGACCCGTTCACGTCGCCCCCGGCCCAGTATCCGCGCTTCACGAAATCTTCGATCATGTCGAGGGCCTCGCGGCAAGTCGACGCCCTCTCGGCAATGTGCCGCAACAGCGAGCCGCTCATCATGCCCCGATACCGCGGCTCGGCGGGCTCGGGCAGCGGGAACGGCTGCAACTGCCGCGCCTCGGCCGAGTCGTTCTTGCGGGTCAAGTGGGCGGGATAATCGGCGGCGCCGGCGAGTCCCTGGTCGTTGACCATCATCGAACATCCGATCGCGCTGGAGTCGCTCACGCCGATAAACTTGTGAATCCCCTCCAAGGAGCTTTCGAGAACGAACGCGGCCTGCGGCCGGTCGACGTTGTCGCGAGTCTTGTGAAACAGGATGGCGCCGCCTTGGGCGTGCTCGCGCGAGACGGCATACGAGGTGCACTCGTGCAGGAAGAGATTTCGGACCTTGCCGCCCACGAACGCGAGATACCGCTCCTCGTCGACCCCGGCCGCCCGGGCGGTCGCCCTCGCCTCCTCCAGCCAGTGAGGAGCGATCTCGCCGGCGATTCGGACCCACGCCTCGGATCGCTCGATCAGGGTCGCCTCGGAAATTCCCGCGGCGGCGGCCTTCTTGAGATAATGCACGTCGAGCTCGTGCGCGATGATCTGCTTGTTCACCTCACCCCAGGTTCTGCCGATCTGTTCGGGCGTGCCCGCGAGGCGGACCACGGCGATGTCACCGGCGACCGCCTGGGAGGCGAACGACACACAAGCCGCCAACGCGAGGGCGTGCCATTTCATGAGTCTCTCCTGCAACGACAACTGCTGGAATGTCTTCCCGCACAACGCAAGAAGAGTCGATCGCGCGGCCCTTGTCAAGCCGATGCGGTTACTCGACTTCCGCGGCCGCGCGGGTGCGGTTCGCCTTCTCGGCGCCGTAGCCGGCCGCGACTTCCTCGCGCGCGAGGGCGCGGTGGTAGATCTTCAACTCGTCGAACAGGCCGTGAAAGGGCTTGTGCGACGAGGGGATCCGCAGATCGACGCCCTCGACGTCGAACGTGGCCTCCGACAGTTCGTCGGGGATGGCCGTCGTCGCGTCGAGCCGGCCGTCGACGAACGTGCGAACCGCTCGGTTCTCGCGGTCGATGACGTAGGCAAGCTGCGTCCAGGCGTTCAACGGCAGGGGCGTTTTCGAGGCGGCGCGTACCTGCCGGCCCGGGCCCGTGCCGCGCCCGAGCACCATTTCGGCGCGCCCGTCGGGCAGGACGTTGACGACCCACCAGTTTTTCGGGAACGCCTCCTTGCCGAGGATGCGGCAGTCGTGCCGCTCGAGGCTCACCCACATGGCCACGGTGAAATCGCCCTTGCCCGGATGGAGATACGCGCCGTCGGGCAAGATGACGGCGCCGGGAGCCCCGCCGGCGCGGATGCAGGTGCCGAAGTCGCCTTGGGCCCAGTTGTCCGTGGCTTTGCCGGTGTGTCCGCCGCCCGAGCTGTCGCGGGCCAGGTTGCCTTCGCCTTCGTCGAATTTCCAGTACCCGGCCAGTCCCGGCTCGTCGACGACTTCGAGCGGAGGCAGGCGCTCCTCGAGCGGCACGATCGGCACGAGCGTCGCGGTCGGCTCTCCGCCGGCGCCAAGGCAGAGAAGCCGGCCGTCGTGCAAGGCGACAAAGATCCTGCCCGCGGCGGCCGCCATCCCGTCGAAAGTCGGCGGGGCGTCGAGCCGGTACTGCTTGAGCCGCGCGCCGTCGGCCGTGGCGACGACGCAGAGCTGTGCCCCCTCGTCGCCGGCCATCGCGCGCGGATCGGTCAACGCGTTCTGCGGCGGCCCGGCGACGAACAGCTTGTCTGGGGTGATCACCATGCTTCGCACGAGCACGGGCACTTGCCGCGACCATCGGTAGGAGATGTTGAACCTGCCGGGACCGCGGGCCGGGTAGTCGCGATTGGCTCGCTGGTAATCGGCCGGCGGCTGCTCGGGCTGGGCCGCGCGGTCCAGCGCGAAGAGCTGATATTCCCGGCCCGTCGAGCCCCGGTAATAACTCGGCGTATAGCCGAAGCCGTAGAGCCGCTCGTCGGTGAAGGCGAGCAGGCGCCCCGCGGGCGTCTCGCGCCCGGCAAAATACCAGCCGATGTAGCCGCTGTAGAAGTGCGTTCCGTCGATCCAGTAGGTCCGGTGCCACCAATCGCCGTTCAGGAATCCGGCCGGGCTCCACACGTGCCTGCGCGGCTCGCGCGACTCGAGATCGACCGGGTCGAACGCCAAGTGGCGCATGTAGATCAGCCCGCCGTCGGTGGCGAGCACGTCGGGCAAGGCGCCGGGCATCTCGAACATGATGGGCTCGTCGGGCTGCTCGCCCGTCTCGGGATCGCGGCAGTAGATCGACCGGCTCGCCAGCGGTTCGCCCGTCTTCAAATCGATCCGATCGAGGACCATGCCGCCGTCGAGATACGACGACCGTCCGGCCACGCAGTAGACCGCGCCGTCGAGAACCAGCACGCTCCCGTGCAGCGGCCAGGCCGACTCCAACTGCCCAAAGGCCATGATGCGGCGCTCGTCGGGCGCGGCCCGAAAACGCCACGCCAGCCGACCGTCGTCGCTGCTCAGGCAGTAGACGTATCCGTCGGCCGAGCCGAAGACCACGCGCCCCTGCGCCACCGTGGGCGGCGAGTCGATGCGACCGCCCGCCGTGAAGGTCCACGCCGGCCTGCCCGTGGCCGCGTCGAGGGCATGGACTCGATGGGCGTCGGTCTCGGCCACGAGGACTTTTCCCTCGGCAATCACGGGACTGCTGATTGCCCCGCCCAGGTCGACCTCCCAGACGGAGCCCAGTTCGGCCGGAATCGCTTGCGGCGCGTGGGCGCTGCGGACCGGGGCGCCGCGGTAGGTCGGCCAATCGGCGCCGCGCGCCCGACCGTCGATCCGGATCGCGTCGAAGGCGGGCCCGCGCTCGGTTGGCCGAGTCGCGCGTGGCGCTTTCGCGCCGTCGCGGTCCGCCGCCCCGCGCGGCGCCAAGGCCAGGAACCCGGTCAGCTTGGCCTCGATGTAACAGGCACACGAGTGCGGCGGTACGTAGAGCAGCCCGTTGGCCGGCAGGGTGCCGAACTGGCAGGTGCCTCGGGTCCAGTGGTGCCGGCGCGACTCGCCCGTCTTCAAGTCGATGAACTCGACGCCCGTCCGGCCGGCAATGATGTAGCGCTCGGTGGCCCGATTGCGGTGGCAGCGGTGATGGGGCATGGTCGTGTCCCACGCCTTCCGGGTGTCGAGCTCGCGCCGGATCTCGCCGGTCTGCGGATCGCGTCCGGCCACGAAGTCGGGCCCGGTTCGCGAGCGGCTCTGGCCGACCCACACGAGCCCGTCGGCAACGAACACGTCGGGCGGCGCATGATACGTCTCGGCGCAGCGGCACTGCCACAACTCGGCCCCCGTTTCGGCCGAGTAGGCGATGAGGTCGCCGGTCCAGCCTTCCTGGGCCAACCAGCGGGCCACGGGCTTGCCGGTGACCTCGTCGGTCGTATCCTTGAACTCGGTCCAGCGGTCGGCCACCAGCACCACGCCGCCGTGCAAAACGACGGTCGGCGCCGACCACCCCGGACGCTCGGGGGCCACTTCGCGAGGGACCGACCAGATCGGCTCTCCGTCGGCGGCATTCAGGCAGGCGACTCCTTTCCACGTCATATAGACGACCCGGCCGTCGGCCATGGCGAGCGACATGGGCAGGGGATCGGCATCGGCTCGCTGCCATACGACGCGCCCCGTTGCCGCGTCGAGGGCCATCAACGCGCGCCGGCCTTGCGCGCCCTCGGAGTGCCGGACCGCCAGGTACAGGATGCCGTCGCGGTGCAGGATTTCCTCGGTCCCGTCGGTTTCGGGATACTCCTGGACCGTGTCGCCGGTGGCCGAATCGAGGGCCGTCACGTGCGCCCGCTGCCCCAGGGTGACGTACACGCGATCGCCCGTGGCAACGAGCGTGCGCGAAAGCTCCGGGGGACCGCTGCGGAACCCGCGCAGGTGATCCTCCCATCGCGGGATGGCACGCTTCCACAGCACGACGCCGCTGAAAGCGTCGCGGGCCACCAGGGCCCATTGGGGTGGAAGCAGGATCGAGGCGGCCGGGGCCTCGTCGATCACGTAGAAAAGACGCCCGGCGGCCGACACCGACACGGTGACCGTGCCCAGGCTCTCGTGGTGGCGGGCGTTCCGGGGCGGCGCCACCCAATGGACGTGATGGGGCGGCCCCACGGCCCGGTCGTTCGACACCGCGTTGTTGCCCGCCTCGAAGAGCACGTGGGTCCAGTCGTCGAGGGTCTCGGGTCGGGGCTTGACGATCCGCGCATACCCGTCGCGGCCGCGCACGAGAGCCACTCCACCCGGCGCCAGCACGCGGTCGAGTTCGTCGCGATTCAGGCCGCCCGGATCGCTCGCCACGATCAGGTTCACCAGCCCGTCGGCATACGGAAGGGAACGGGCCGACCACGCTTCGGCCGTCGCCGTTCCGTAATCGGCCGACTCGCGCAGTGCCGCGCGCACCCGTTCGACGTCGTCGGGGCCCCGGTACAGCCCGTGAACCACGAAGCGTTCGTTGGGCTGGAGTTCGGCGGTCAAGCGGGCGAACGGCCGGGCCGGGCCCGATCCGACGTGTGCGACGAGCCCACCCGCTACGCCCGATGCCCGAATGAGTTGCTCCCCCGACGCTTCGGCCGGCAAGGCCGCCACGCCGGCCTCGCTCTCAGCCCGGCCTACGGAGGCGTGCATCGCAACGAAAACGACCAGGGCCGCTTCGATACGCGGGAAACGCTTCCCGTCGGTTCGCATGGCTTCTTTCTCCGGTCTCTTGCGCGGCCCAGAGTACAACGGGCCGAATCGACGCACCACCCAACGGCCCGATCATTTTAGCCGACGGGCGCCGCGGAAGCACTTCCCACGGGGTGCGTTGCCGGCAAGTCATGCCTCCCACCGTGCTGATGGGGCCACTCGTTCGTGGGGGTACGTTCGTCTCGGGTATGCCGATTTCGACTCATGAATCGTGCGGATCGCACCGATGGCAGCTTGTAACAGGGCACCGCGAGCAGGGTTCCGCTTGATGAAATCGCGTTTCCATCCCCTCGGCCGGGCGCTGGTCTACGCGCTCCTGTCCGTTGCGGCGCTATCGAGCACCGCCCACGGTCAGGGGTTCGGCGTGGGCATCATCGCCGGCAATCCGACCGGCGTCAGTGTGAAGAAGTGGCTTCCCCGCGGCAACGCGATCGACGGCGCCGCGGCCTGGTCGTTCGATGGGCGCGACGCCTTTCAACTACACGCCGATTACCTTTGGCACCACGACTTCCCGTCGCCCCAGGTGCCGTTCTACTGCGGGCTTGGGGGCCGCGTCGGATTCTACGAAGGCAACCGCCGCCACGGCAGCCACACCCGCGCGGGAGTTCGCTTTCCCCTCGGGCTGACTTGGCTTGCCGAACAGGCGCCGGTCGACGTGTTCGTTGAAGTCGTCCCGGTTTTCGATGTCGCGCCCAGGACCGATCTCGAGCTCGACGCGGCCATCGGCATCCGGTACTACTTCCGCTGAGCGAGGGGCGCCGGCGAAAAGCTGGAGCGAAAAGCGGCGACTCGAACGACGGCTACCAGCTCCGATAGAATCCCAGCGCGCCGCCGAAGCCGCCGCGGAGGCCGGCGCCCTCGAACTGGACGTGCCAACCGTTCTCGCCGATGGGCGAGCGCCAGCCGAGAAACCCGCCGCATCCGGCCTTGTCGCGGATGGTCAGGGCGTCGATGCGGTCTTCGACGTCCCAATCGGGCCCGAACTCGTGGGTGCGCACGTCGACGCGATTGTAGCCGAAATGGACGAGGGGTCCGCCGTAGAGCACGCCGCGTCCCAGATCGAACCCGACGGGCACGGCGGCCGTGATTTCCACGGTCGAATCGAAGAAGAGCTCCTGGTAGACGTCGTAGTTCCAGCGGACGTATCTCTTCAGGCCGGAATACCAGGCAGCCTCGATCGAGCCGCCGATCGACCACCGGCCCCGTTGCCACGCCTTGCCGCGGAGACCGCCCGACAAAAACGCCGGGTAGCCGTCGCTCGAGACGTCGCGGGTCATGCCGGGCCGAAAACTCTCGAGGTCGTTGATCACCCAGTCGGAGACGCCGGCGCGCCCGAAGGCTTCGACGCCGTCGGTAAAGGCGTACGAGCCTTCGAGGTAGATGCGGTTCCGCGCCACGTCGAAGTCGTAGGGCATCCAGCGGCTTTGCGCGTTGTGCAGACCGACGCCCAGTGAGAACCCGCGCCCCGCCGCCCGAGGCCGTGGGGGGCCGATCTGGGCCGACACCGGCAAGCCGATCCGCAGCAACAGGAGTGCCGTCGGGAGAACGTAGCGCATGCTGCCATCCCAGACTGGGTGGGGTCGCCTCGCCGCCGCCGGACGACGCGACCGTAGTCCGGCTTGTAGGGAACCTGCTGGTTGTATCGGACGCCCCGATTCGGCGGATCAAGCCGCCTGGCCCGATCGGACGGACTTTGCCGGCCCCGTATCGCGCAAGAGGCGGTATAGCCGGAATAACCGCTACAAATTGAACTCCGCGATCGAAACATCGGGCGTCTTGAGGCGCGCGGGTCGGCGGTGGTAGATTGAGAGGACGCCGTCGACGCGTCGAAACGGTTCGATGCCCGCGACAATTCTCACTCCGCACCGCTGGACCCCTCGGAGGCGCGACACCACCCAATGGACCAAATCGAGCTCGATCGCTGGCACATGCAGCGCGCCCTGGAGTTGGCCGCCCAGGGGGAGGGATACGTCGAGCCGAACCCGATGGTCGGCTGCGTGATCGTGCAAGGGGCCGAGATCATCGGCGAGGGGTGGCACCGCCGGTTCGGCGGACCCCACGCCGAGATCGAGGCGCTCCGCATGGCCGGGCCGAGGGCCGCCGGGGCCACCCTGTACGTCACCCTCGAGCCGTGCTGCCACCAGGGGAAGACGCCGCCTTGCACCCGGGCCGTGGTCGAGGCGGGGGTCGCCCGCGTGGTCGTCGCGCAACGCGACCCGTTTCCCGAGGTGGCCGGCGGCGGCATCGTCGAACTCGAGGCGGCGGGCGTCGAGGTCGTGGTGGGCGTGCGCGAAGCCGAGGCCCGGCAGTTGAACGCCCCGTACCTGAAATTGCTCGAAACGGGCCGCCCTTGGATCATGGCCAAGTGGGCCATGACGCTCGACGGGAAGACCGCCACGCGCACCGGATCGAGCCGATGGATCTCCAACGAGCAGTCGCGCGCGCTGGTGCATCGGCTTCGCGGCCGGGTCGACGCGATCGTCGTCGGCCGGGAGACGGCGCGCCGCGACGACCCGCTGCTGACGGCCCGGCCGCCGGGCCCGCGCACCGCGATTCGGGTGGTCGTCGACAGCCGCGGGACCCTCGCCTCCGGCAACCGGTTAGTCCGCACGGCCAAGGAGGTGCCCGTGCTCGTGGCCGTCGGCCCCGAGGCGACGCGATCGAACCGGCAGCGCCTGGCCAAGGCCGGTTGCGAGGTGTTCGTCTGCCCGGCCGAGAACCGGGAAGCCCGCCTCGGGCAACTCATCGAGGAGTTGGGCCGCCGAAGGTTGACCAACGTGCTCGTCGAAGGCGGCGGCCGGCTCGTCGGCAGCCTGCTCGACGCGAACCAGATCGACGAGGTGCACGTCTTCATCGCCCCGAAGCTGCTCGGCGGAATGTCGGCGGTAAGCCCCATGGCGGGCGAGGGGATCGACGAAGTCTACCAGGCCCTGACCCTCGAATCGGCCGATGTCCTGCAGGTCGGCACCGACATCTACGTTCACGGCCGGCTCGCGCGGGGCTGATTGACCGTCTGCCTCGACACCGAGCAGAACACGTTCGCCCTTTGGGAGATGGACGAGAAGGCCGCGTAGGGCCGCCTTCGCCGGCGTTTCATCCTCGAGGCTGCCGCTGGGCGACTCGAATCGCCTCGAGCGCCCGTTCGACGTCGCGATACGGCTTGCCCCCGGGCACCTCGGCCCCACGTCGAAGCTCGTCGAGCAGATCGCCCAGCAGCTCTCGTTCGAGCCACCTGGCCAGCCAGGCGGCGCGCTGTTTGGCGTAGCGCGACTGGAGGCGGCCGAAGAGCCGTCCGGCGGCCTGGCGCACGCCCTCGCTGGCGGTGCTGACGACGGCCTCGCCGCCGCCGGTGATTCCGCCGGCGATGGCCGCTTCGGTGGCCAACTCGCCGGCCGTGTGCCCGGCTGCCTGCACGGCCGCCTGCCCGACCAGGTCGCCGGCCAGAAGGAACCCGCTGACCGCCAGCGAAATGGTGATCGCCGGCCGGGCCAAGGCCGCCGCGTGGTCGAGCGATCGCAGGAAGCGGACCGCGCGCGGATTGCCCCGCCGCCAGGCGTCCAACTCGTCGCGCAGGAAGCGCCGATAGTCGTCGTCGACGGCCGGCAAGGCCCGGTGGGCCTCGCGCACGCGCCGCAACAGGGACTCGCGGGCGCTGCCGCCGAGCAGCCGCATCAGGCGCGGGCGCAATGTGTCGTTGCCGACCTTGGCCAACCGATCCAGCTCGTCGAGCATCTTCTCGACGGCGGTGACGATCGCCTCGCTCTCGCGACGACGGAACGGCACAAGCGGGTCGGCGTCGGTGCGGGCCATTCGGTTCCAGGCGGCGCGGACCGGCCAGGTCACGCCTTGCCCGACCGTGCGGTAGAAGCCGTGGATGTTCCGCGACCAACGCGCCCGGCCCGCGTCCCACCAGTCGCGGATCTCGTCGACCAGCACGCTCGGGGGCAACGTGGGCCAGGCGACGCGGGCCATCTCGGCGGCCGACAGGACCTGGCTGGCGGCCAGGAATTCGTCCGACGCCGAGCGGATCGCCCCCAGGTACGCCGGGGCGCCCCGCTCGGCGTCGAGCACGCGGCCCAACGCTCCGCGGAACGTGCGGATCTTGATGGCGTCGAAGTGCAGCGCGGCCAACTCGTCGCGCAGGCGCGACGGCCCGTTCGGCAACCGTTGCCCCCGCGGACCCACCTCGTAAAAGGGCAGCCTCAATTCGGCGGCGGCCTGCCGATCGTGGGGAACGACGTAAACCAACTCGGGCTCGGCCCCCGTCTCCGAGCAAAACGTCGTCAGCCATTGGGGCCAGTACGCGCGGTCGCCCTCGATGTCGCACTGGTTGAAGATTACCACGATCGGCTTGTCGGCCTCGACCGCTTCGCGGAAGAACTGCTTGACCGCCGCGTCGTTGTACTTCTGCTGGGTCAGCACGGCCACGAGCACGTCGGCCGACTGCCGGATCGCCCGGGCTCGCTGCCAGTTGACCTTGGCGTCGGAATCGACGTCGGGGGCGTCGATCAGCAAGAGCCGCGGCGGCACGTTCGCTCCCGCCCGCCAAAACAGCAGATTGTCGGGGCTCTCCCGCAACGGATCGTCGGCCGACTGCCAGGAGGCCAGCTCGAAACCCTCGAAAAGGCGGACCAGGGCCTCCCAATCGTCCATGCCCGGCGGCACCAGGCAGACCGGGTGCTTGGTACCGGCCGCCAGCGGGCTGACGCCGCTGGCCGTTTCCCCGGCAAGATGATTGAACAGCACCGATTTGCCGATGTTCGTGCCGCCGACGATCCCAACGACCAGCAGGGGTTCGGCCTCCAACTGAGGAAGAAGCTTGAACCGCAACAACTCGAACCACCCACTCTCGCGGGGAGATGCTACCCCTAATGTAACCGCCACCGGCTCCAACGCCGCCAACGCGGCATCGAGTCTTCTGACCTGGGCAGCCCATGCTCGAAAGTCGGTCGCCATGCGGATGGTCGCGGATGTTCCGGGGTTGCGGGCTTTGGCGCCCGGGGCGGGATTCGCCAGCCCTCTCGGTCCAGTAAACGATCGAGACCCCGGTTGCGTCAAGCGAGCGGCCCGTCGGCTCACTGCTCAACAGTACCCCACGGTTGCGAGCCGAGACTTGCGTCGGACGAGCGGCGACGCGAGAATGGCATGCGTCGAACAAACCGCCGGATTGCACCATCGCACCGAAGTGGGCTCCGGATTCGCCACGGGAGATCGCACATGCAGCGCCTCAGCCGCCGACGTTTTCTCGAACAGAGCATGCTGGCCACGGCGGCCGCCGTGACCGCGGCCACGCCCGGCTCCACGCCGGCCCAGGAGAGGACCACCACCAGCCCCAACGAACGACTCAGCGTGGCGGTGCTCGGCGTACGTGGCCGCGGACAAGGGCACGCCGACGCCTTTGCGGCGAGGGAAGACTGCGCGGTCACCTACGTCTGCGACGCCGACCGCAAAGTCGGCGAGGCCTATGCCGAGAAGTTCGCCGCCAAGTACGACAGCAAACCGGTCTTCGTCGACGACATGCGGCGGATCTTCGACGATCCCTCGGTCGACGTCGTCTCGATCGCCACGCCCAACCACTGGCACTCGCTCGCGGCGATCTGGGCCATGCAGGCGGGCAAGGACGTCTACGTCGAGAAGCCCGTCAGCCACAACGTCAGCGAAGGCCGGCGCATGGTCCAGACCATGCAGAAGCACGGGCGCATCTGCCAGGGCGGCACCCAGTACCGCTCCGGCGGATCGAACCGGGCCGCCGCCGAAGCCATCAAGCAGGGCAAGCTCGGCCGGATCAAGCTGGCCCAGTGCTTCACCTACCGGCTTCGCACGCCCATCGGGCCCCCGGGCGAGTATCCGGTACCCGAGAGCGTCGACTACAACCTCTGGGCCGGCCCGGCTCCCATGCAAATCCCGCTGCGGCGACGCAACTTCCACTACGACTGGCACTGGATCTGGGACTACGGCAACGGCGAACTGGGCAACAACAGCGTTCACGCCGTCGATACCATGCGTCTGCTTCTCGACCTCAACGGGCTCGGACGCGGCGTGATGAGCTACGGCGGACGCCAGTTCGACGACGCCGGCGAAACGCCCAACACCCAGATCACCGTGCACGACTTCGGCGAGGTCACCGTGGTCCAGGAGGTCCGCAACCTGAAGACCGACCGGCCGCCCCGCGGCGCGACGATCCTCGTCGAAGGCACGGAGGGCTTCCTGGTCGGCACCCTGGGAGGCAACACGATTTTCGACCTCGACGGCAACCTCGTCGAGAAGGTCGAGGGCCCGGGCGACAATCACTTCGGCAATTTCGTCAAGGCCGTCTACAGCCGCAAGGTCGAAGACCTCAACGCCCCGATCGTCGAGGGGCACCTTTCGACGGCCCTGGTGCACGTGGGCAACGTCTCTCACGTGCTGGGCCGCAAGGCCGCGCCGGCCGACATCGCCGCCCAACTCGAAGCCCACCAGGGCAACTACGAAGCACTCGAAGCGTTCGAGCGGATCCGCAGCCACCTCGCCGAGCACAAGGTCGACATTGCCTCGCCGGATCAGCAGTTGGAGCTTGGTCCGTGGCTGGCCATTGATTCCGACTCGGAGACGTTCGGCGACAATGCCGAAGCCAATGCCCTGCTCACCCGCGAGTATCGCAAGCCCTTCGTCGTGCCCACGGCCGACGAGGTCTGACGCGGCAATCCGCCGGCTTGCTCCGGCGGGCCCGCCGAACCGACAAGAATCGAACCGATCTTAAGAGAACAAGAGGGGAATCTTCATGCCACGATCGACCCGCCGCCGTTTCCTCCACGAGACCGCCTCGCTGGCCGGCGCCGCCCTGGCGGCCGGTCCGCTGGGCCATGCCCTGGCCTGGGGCGCCGACAAGCCCGGCGCGAACATGGACTTGGGCCTGGTCACCTACCTCTGGGCCAAGGACTGGGACCTGCCCACGCTGATCGCCCATTGCGAGAAGTCGGGCGTGCTGGGCGTCGAGCTGCGAACCACCCACGCCCACGGGGTCGAGCCCTCGCTGAACCTCAAGGAGCGGATCGAGGTCAGGAAACGATTCGCCGACAGCCCGGTCGAGTTCGTCGGGCCGGGCAGCAACGAGCGCTTCGATCACCCCGACCCCCAGGCGCTCGAAAACGCGATCGAGGCGACCAAGGCGTTCATCAAGCTCAGCCACGACTGCGGCGGCAGCGGCGTGAAAGTCAAGCCCGACAGCTTCCACAAGAACGTGCCCCGCGAAAAGACGATCGAGCAGATCGGCAAATCGCTCAACGTGGTGGGCGCCTTTGGAGCCGACTACGGCCAGCAGATCCGCCTCGAGGTGCACGGGCAGTGCTCGCCGCTGCCCATCATGCGCGAAATCATGGACGTCGCCGACCATCCGAACGTGGCGGTCTGCTGGAACTCGAACGCCCAGGACCTCAAAGACGAGGGCCTGGCGCACAACTTCCATCTGGTCAAAGACCGCCTCGGCGCGACGGTCCACGTGCGCGAGCTGAACTCGACCGACTATCCCTACGCGGAGCTGCTCGACCTGTTCGTCGGCGTCGACTACGCCGGCTGGATCATGCTCGAATGCCACACCGATCCCGCCGACAAGCTGGCCGCCCTGACCGAGCAGCGCAAGGTTTTCGACGAGATGCTGGCCAAGGCCCGGGCGAAGCGATGACCGGCGAGTACCGCAGTTTCAGCGTCGGAGCGTAGGTGATCTATTATCGCCCGATGCCTGATGGTATCTGGCTCGCTCGCGTCCTCCACGGCGCCCGCGATCATAGGCGTCTGCTTTGAGCCGGCCTCAACATCATCCAGAGCCTTACGCCGCGCACTTCTCCCGCCTCGCGGACCTCGAAACCTCGCCTCTGGTAGAAGACGACGTTCTGTTCGGTCTCCGTCTCGAGGTAACACGCGACGCCTTCGGCGTCGGCGCGGGCGAGCACGGGCTCGATGAGCCGGCTTCCGATGCCTTGGCCTTGCGAGGCGGGCTCGACGCCCAAGGCCCACAAGTACCAGTGGCGGCCGGGGGCCAGACGCTTGTGGATCGGTTCCATGTACGCGAGAATCTCGAAGAACCGGCGTCGCGGCCCGCGACGCAACCGGAAGGGAAGCATCCACATGCCCGTGCGCAGCATGCGCCAGAAGGTGAACTCGGTGCGCCCCGGCGAGAGCCAGCACGCGACGCCGTCGATCGACGGCGTCGTGTAGACTTCGCCGTACACGAGTGCGTGCGACAGCGAGCCCCGGAACATCCGCCGCAGCGATCGGTCTCGCTCGTCGCGCTCGGGAAAGACGTGCGTCATGATCGGGTCGTCGCAAAACGCCTTGGCAAGCACTTCGGCGGCGCGATCCTTCTGGTGTGGGGGCAGCCGAATCGGCCGCGCGGTGTGGGTCACGCAGGCGTCTCCTCGCTCACGTTTCGCGCACCACGACGCGGTTGCCGCTGAGCTTGACGATCTTGACGCGGGAGCCTTCCTCGATGAACGCGCCTTCGGAGACGACGTCGACGTAGTCGTCGCCGAACCGCACCACGCCGGCGGGCCGCAGCGGCGTCTTGGCCACGCCCGTCTCGCCCAGGGCAAGCCCGGCGCGGCCGGCGGCGTGGGGTTCGGCCTCGGCGGGCGCGGGCGGCTCGAGGGCCAGACCGCTGAGGATCGGGATCCTGCCGAAGTACTTGCTCATGCCAAAGGCCGCGAGGGACGCGGCCACGAAAGACCCGACGAGCACGAACAGGCTCGTGGTCAGCGTCGCCAGGTCGCGGCTCGTCGAGGGTAGATTGTGGTGCTGGCTGGCCATGAGCAGGCTCACGATCAGAAGCAGAATGCCCGACACGCCCGCCACGCCGAAGCCGGGGATGACGAAAAGCTCGAAGGCGAGGAACACCAACCCGGCCAGAAACAGCACGACTTCCAGCCAGCCGGCGGTGCCCCCCAGGAACCGGCTCCAGAAAAACACGGCGAAGCACAGCCCGGCGAGCAGGCCGCCGACGCCGATCCCCGGCGCCATCAGCTCGACGTAAAGGGCGATCAGCCCGATCACCAGGATCAAGCCGGTCACGACGGGGATGTTGAGGATCCACACGGCCGTGTCGAGGCCCGTGGGCTCGAGCACGAGAAAATCGCCCGGCAGTGCGTAGCGGAGCCCCACGTCGCCTCGGCTGCTCGCCGTGGCCTGGGCCAGCCCCAGCTCGACCGCCCGCTGGCCGCTGGCCTGCAAGAAGTGCCCCTCGCGCGACTCGAACACGGGCTCGCCCTTTTGCCAACGGTCGGGGTCGGCGTCGGAGGCGATCTCCTGTTCCGACATGTAGGTCACTTCGCCCGTCTGCTTGTCCTCGACGCGGTAGACGACCACGTGGCGGTCGACCATGGCCTCGGCCAGGGCGGGCGGGCGACCCTTGGCTTGGGCCAGGTTGCGAACCTGCTCGGCCAGGTACGAGACGAACTTCTCGTCGGCATGGCGGAACATGAAGTTCTCGTCGGCGAAGATCGGCCCCGCGTCGCCCAGCATCGCCCGGGGATGCATGACGATGTCGTCGCACCCCAAGGCCGCAATCGCCGCCCCGCTGAGCGCCTCGCGCGGCACGTAGGCCACCGTGTGGGCGAAGTCGAGGTCGCGCAGCCGGGCGGCCATGTTGAGGCTCGAGTCGACCAGGCCGCCGGGGCTGTCGATCTCGACCACGACGAGGTCGGCCCCCTCGTCGCGGGCGACGTCGAGCTTGCGATACAAGTACTGTTCGAGCCTGGGGCCAATGAACCCTTCGAGGCGGATGAGCACGCCCCGCGAGCACCTGGGCGGCTCGGCCGCATGCGCCGGCCCGCACCCAAGGGCGAGCAGCCCCGCGCCCAGGAGCACCGTCCACCGTGCCCGCCTTCGCGAACGCGAGGGGCACGCATCGTCGGAGAAGCGAGCCATGACCTGGGAGTGTCCTTCGCAGATGGGGGACGAGAATCCTCTCTGATCGTAGGACGACCGGCCCGGGGTGTCAACTCGCCCTTTGCTCGCCGCCGCCGAAGAGGGAGACGGGAAAGGAACCACCAAGGACACGAAGGGCACGAAGACAAGAGCGACGGCGAATCGTCATGGGGGTGTTTGGGAACGACCCGGCGATGCCGGCCGCCGGGGTGTTGCGGTTTTCTCCGCCTCCCACTGCTGCTTCATTTGCTCGAGTTGCCGCATCTGACGATCGATATGGAGTTTGGCACTCGATGGGTGAATCGACACCCAACGCCACCCGGGCGATCCCGACCGCGAGTAGCCGAAGACGTGCACGATGCCCGTCGCGTCGTCCTTGATGGTTCCTTGATACCCATATTGATGCGACGAAACAACCACACGTCCGCGGTCATGGATCGTACGGCTCACGGCCTGCTCCTTTCCGGAACCGCCCGCGACCCGGAGAACCTCGACACCGGCGAGTTCGCGTTCGGTCCACGACTTGTCCCGAAGTTCGAGCG